>Ga0207421_10001757_pt1 | contig 27598 bp, 25 predicted proteins | sample SodLakKL_010_SED_4_FD_187542 | JGI IMG/M metagenome (GOLD analysis project Ga0207421, IMG submission 187542) | Alkaline sediment microbial communities from Lake Tanatar, Kulunda Steppe, Russia - 8KL_010_SED (SPAdes) (version 2) | ecosystem: Environmental > Aquatic > Non-marine Saline and...
GCCAGCACCGAGGAGGTCCGGCATGAACGGGCGCGTGCGCAGTGTCGTCGAGGGACTCGTCGTCGGCATCGTGCCGCTGCTGCTGGTCGACCTGGCCCGGATCCTGACCGAGGCGGTCGCCGCCGACGGTGGAGAGACGTCGAGGTGGTGGCCGGTGGCCGCCTACTTCGCCACCGGACTCGTCGCCGCCTACGGGGTGGGCGCCGGGCGGCGCGAGCGGCTCGTGCCGGCGATCGGCGCACTGGTCGTGCTGCTGGCGGTGCTGTCGCAGGTCCCCTTCGCGCCCCCGAGCGGGTTCACCGTCCCACTGGTCCCGACCACCGCGGCCGGCCAGGCGGTCGCGGTCGCGATCGCCGGCGCCTACGTGTACGCCGCGATCCGGGGGCCCAACACCTGACCGGGCACCTGAGCTAGCCGCCGTCGACGGCGGTGAAGCTCCGACGGGCGCGCACCGGTGGGGCCAAGGGTGTCCCGTCGCCACGGTTCAGCTCGACGGTGACCTGCCAGCTCCCGGCGGGCACGGCGAGCTCGACCGTCACCTCCTGGCAGGGCGCCGCGACCGTGCACCCGTCCACCTCGAGGTCGCGGCGGCGTTGTGGGGCGGCTCCGCCGTCGTCGCGGAGCTCCTGGAGGGCGATGGTCAGCTCACCGGCCTCCTCCGGGTCCTCCGGCAGCGCCGACAGCTCCATCCCGCCCGGCCCGATGGAACCACCCTCGACCGTCACGGTGATGGGGACCACCCCGGCGGCGACCTCGGCGCCCTCCCGTGGCACGACGATCCCGAGCTCGGCGTCGTCGCTGAGGGGCAGGATCTCCGGCGGCGGGTGGAGCGCGACCGTCAGGGGCGCGTAGAGGAGCCACGCGCTGACCCCGAGCAGCGCGACCGCGCCCATCGGGACCGCCGCCGGGAACCGCAGCTCCACCCCGGCGACGCCGCCGAGCAGCAGGGTGCCCATCGCGACGACCGCCAGGGGCAGCCCCCACCCGATCCCGTCGGAGATCACCTCGTGCCCGAGGACCCCGAGGCTGGCCAGCACGGCCGTGGCGGCCAGCGGTGCCACCAGGTCGGTGGGACGGCGGACCTCGAGCCAGCCGACCCCGGCGGCGACGACGACCCCGGTGAGCGCCACCCCGGCGACCACGACCATCGCCTGCCAGGTGGAGCCGGGACCGGCGTGCGCCAGGACCAGCGGGGCGACGGTCACGGCAGGTCGGCGGGCTCGTCGTCGGTGGCGATGTCCAGGCGGACGGTGGGGATGCCGAGTGCCTTGATGCGCTCGACCACGGGCAGGTGCTCGGGGTGGACCCGGTAGCGCGTCAGGGCCTCCACGTCGGCGAAGACGGTGAGCAGACCGGTGACCGTCGGCTCCTCGACGTCGCGGGCGACCCGCAGCCAGGCGACCTCGTCGAGCTCTGCCAGGGCCGCCAGCGACGCCTCGAGCTCCTGCCGGGTCTCCTCGTCCACCTCGGTGCAGTCGAAGCGCACCACGTGCCAGATCACGTTGCTCTCCTTCGGGTCGGGGTCGGTGCGACCCGCTGGACCATGGCGACCGGTCGCAGGTGCACGGGCGTTAGGATAGGCGGGCGACGCCTCTGGCCCGATCGGTGCAGGGGTCCTCGGTCCGCCGCTCACGAGGAGGCGACGAGCTTCGATGCCCACCCCACCGCTCGATCATCCGAGCCCGCCCGACGGTATCGGTCGGGTCGTCACGGCCATGGTGACGCCCTTCCTGTCCGACCGCAGCCTCGATCTCGATGGGGTCGCCGTGCTGGCGGAGCACCTCGTCACGAACGGCAGCGACACCGTGTTGGTCAACGGGACCACCGGGGAGTCGCCCACCCTCCAGGGCGACGAGTCGCTCGAGGTACTGCGCGTCGTCCGTGACACCGTCGCGGGCCGGGCCACCGTCATGGTGGGCACGGGGTCCAACGACACGGCCAGGACGGTCGCGGCCACCGCCAGGGCCGAGGCCGCCGGGGCCGACGCCGTACTGGTCGTCACGCCCTACTACAACCGTCCTGACCAGCGTGGGCTCGAAGCCCACTTCAAGGCCGCCGCGGCCGCGACCGACCTGCCGATGGTGGTCTACGACATCCCCTCCCGCAGCGCCCGCGCCGTCGAGGTCGCGACCCACGTCGCGCTCGCCGAGGTGGAGAACATCGTCGGCGTCAAGGACGCGACCGCGGACTGCGGGCGGGCCGGGGACCTGCTGCGCTCGACCGCCGGCGCTCCCGGCGGCTACGCGATGTGGTCCGGGGCAGACGAGGTGAACCTACCCCTGCTGTCGGTGGGCGCCGTCGGGGTCGTGTCGGTCGCCTCCCACCTGGTCGGGCCGGAGATCGCGGCCATGGTCGCGGCCTTCCCGACCGACCCGGCGCGGGCCCGCTCGCTCCACCTCGCCTGCCTACCGGTCCACCGGGCGTTGTTCCGCGAGCCGTCCCCGGCCCCGCTCAAAGGGGCCCTCGCCCGGCTCGGACTGCCCGCCGGGCCCGTGCGTCCCCCTCTCGCCGATGCGTCACCCGCGGCGGTCGAGGCCGTCCTCGCGGCGCTGCAGCCGGTCCAGGAGCAACGATGAGTACGCGTGATGGGGTCCAGGTCACCTTCCTCGGTGGCCTCGGTGAGATCGGCCGCAACATGGCCACGATCGAGATCGACGGCCGCATCGGCATCGTCGACGTCGGGGTGCTGTTCCCCGACGAGGAGCACCTCGGTGTGGATCTCATCCTCGCCGACTGGGGCTGGCTGGCCGATCGTGGCGAGGACGTCGAGGGGGTGTTCCTGACCCACGGCCATCTCGACCACATCGGTGCCCTGCCCTACCTGCTGCGCGACCTCGACCGGACCCTGGACATCTACGGGACCCGTCTGACGATCGCCTTCTGCGAGGCGATCCTGGAGGAATGGTCGGATCTGCCGGCGCCGCGCTACCACGAGGTCGAGCCCGGGGACCGTTTCACCCAGGGGCCCTTCGACGTCGAGGCCGTCCAGGTCAGCCACTCGATCCCCGACGGGGTCGCCTTCGCTTTCCGGACGCCCGAGGGCATGATCGTCCACACCGGCGACTTCAAGCTCGACCAGTCGCCGCTGGATGGTCGCCCCACCGACCTCGCCCATTTCGCCCGGCTCGGGGACGAGGGTGTCGATCTCCTGCTGGCCGACTCCACGGGGGCGGAGAGCCAAGGCCACGTCCGGCCCGAGCGCACGGTCGGCGCGACGATCCGTCAGTACCTGTCCGAGGCCGAGGGGCTGGTCGTGGTGGCGTCCTTCGCCAGCCATGTCCATCGTATCCAGCAGGTGCTCGACGCGGCGCTCGCCGTCGGGCGCCGTCCCGTGTTCGTCGGCCGCTCGATGGTGCGCAACATGGCCATCGCGGGCGAGCTCGGCTACCTCGACTTCGACGCCGACGTGGCCGTCGACCCCAACGAGGTGGACCGCTACGACCGTTCGGAACTGGTCGTGGTCTCCACCGGCTCCCAGGGCGAGCCCTTCAGCGCGCTGTCGCTGATGGGCTCCGGGGAGCACCGCCGCCTCGAGGTGGGGGAGGGGGACCTGGTCATCCTCGCCTCCAGCCTGATCCCCGGCAACGAGCAGGCGGTGTTCCGCTCGATCAACAACCTGTCCCGCCGAGGCTGCACCGTGATCCACGGTGGTGTCGCCCACGTCCACGTCTCCGGGCACGCCAGCCGCGAGGAGCTGGTCCTGTTCCACAACATCGTGGAGCCGGAGCACGTCGTCCCGGTCCACGGTGAGCACCGGCACCTCCGCGCCCACGCCGAGATCGCCCGGGAGACCGGCTGCCTGCCGGAGAAGGTGTTCATCTGCGAGGACGGTGACTCGGTGGTGCTCCGAGACGGCGAGGTGACCCGCGGTGAGGGCCGTCCGACGAGCCACGTCTACATCGACGGCCTGCTCGACGACGTCGGTCCGGCGCTGCTGCGCGACCGGCGCCGCATCGGTGAGGACGGCATCTGCATCGCGATCGTCACGATCGACACCCACGCGCGACGCAAGGCCAGCGACACCGTGGTGACCCAGAAGGGTGTGGTCTTCCACGAGCAGGCCGACGAGATCCTCGACGCCGCCCGCAAGGCCGTCGACACCGAGCTCGAGGGGTTGGCGGCGGCGAAGTTCGAGGACACCGCGGCCATCTCCCGCCACGTGGTCCAGGCGCTGGGCAGGTTCTGGAAGCGGGAGACCGGGCGACGCCCGTTCATCCTGCCGGTCGTGCAGGAGGCCTGAGGTCGCCGGGTGACCGGCCTTTCTGCCGTCAGGCCGTCAGTCAGGCCGGGGCGCCCACCCGCGCGAGCAGGTGTGCGACCACGTCCCGAGCGGTGTAGCGGTTGCTGCCGTCCAGCAGCCGCCCGAGGTCGAGGAGGTCGTCACCCGCGGTCATCACCGCGGGCTCGGCGTACCCCTCGCGGCGGACCTGCCCGAGGTCGATCGCGGTCAGCAGGCCGTTGCACAGGCAGCGGCGTCCCGCGGCGTCCTCCTCGGTGCCGCCCTTGCGCACGAAGTCGGCGATCGGTTCCGCGGAGCAGCGGTAGCCGAGCTCGCCGTCCTCCTTGGCGTAGGCCTCGCGCAGGTACCCGACGTCGCACTTGCGGGGCCGGGCCTCGGCCACTTCGACGTCGGCGATCGTGTCGGCGAGCTCCACCAGCTTGAAGGGGAAGCCGGTGGGGCTGGCGACCGGGTCGGTGCGCACCGACATCGTCCCGTCCACGACCCGATCGAGGACCGCGTGTTTGAGCTCCGGGGTCAGCCCCGACTCCTCGCAGAAGGCGAAGGCGGTCCCGACCTGGACGCCGGCGGCACCGAGGTGGAGGGCTTCCTCGACCCGCTCCGGCGTGCCCCACCCCCCGGCGAGCCAGAAGGGTTTGCCGAGGGCTGCGATCGCTTCCAGCTTGACCTCGTCGCGGGCGCCGTAGACCGGCTGCCCGGTCGCGTCCAGGTTCGGCTTGCCCCGGGGCGGGGCGTTGTGGCCCCCGGCCACGGGCATCTCCACGACGTACCCATCGGGTGATCCGGAGGTGTTGCGATCGAGGTAGGTGGCCAGGGTGTGGGAGGACACGATCGCGAAGAAGCGGGGCCGGCTGACCTCGGGGGCTGGGTGGCCGTCGAGGAACGCGCTGGGGGAGAAGCGCGAGATCGCCTTGTCCCCATCCGCCACGTCGATCCGCAGCTCGACGTCCTCGTGGCGTGCGAGCCGGTCGAGGATCGCGGGGATGTGGGCCGGGATGCCGGCACCCATGAGCACCGCGTCGACGCCGGCCAGCACCGCCCCGTACAGCGAGGGCAGGGTGGGCAGCTGGATCTTCTCCAGGTAGTTGACCCCGATCATCCCGTCGGTGCCGGCCTTGGCCATCGTGATCTCGGCGAAGTTGGCCAAGACCAGCAGTTCCAGGTCCTTTCGGGCGGGCTCGAGCACCGGACGCGCGACCCCGGGGAAGCGGGCCCCGTGGGCTCTCGCCTCCTCCCGGTAGTACCGATCGCGGACGCGGGCCGCGATCTCGGGGACCGGGAAGGCCTCCAGGGCTCGGCGCACGTGCCCGCCCGGATCACCCTCGGACAGCCGGCGCGCGACGGTCACGGCCACGGCGGTGCCGGAGACCACGCCGAGTTGGCCGAGGTCGGCCACGGCCTGGGCGAGCTGCCAGCTCGAGGCGCCGACGCCCATCCCACCTTGCACGATGATCGGTTCGGTCACGGGGCACTCCTCGACGTCGGTGCGGTCCGGTCCGCGGCGGTGCGGCCGCGAACCGGCGACGGGTTCCTCGGTCATAGCCTACGGTGCCGTAACCGTAACTTCTCGCCGTCGGATCGGTCACCGGCCCTGCGTCCGATCGGCCAGAGGGTCCAACACGCCCCGCTGGGGGTGTAGTTCCAACGCTGTGGTTGCCGTTAGGCTGCACGAGCCACGTTCCAGGCCGGACCCAGGGGGTGCTGTGGCGTCGTCGACCAACACGCGCAAGCGCGCCTCGAGTGGTGCCGCCACCCGCAAGGGCGGCGGCAAGGCCAAGCCCTCCGGCAAGGCCAAGCCCTCCGGGGTCGGGTCCAAGGCGTCCTCCAAGCCGGCGGGCAAGGGCGGTGCGGCGTCCCGTCAGCGCTCCGGACGTGGCGGCGGCGGTCGTGGTGGCTCGTCGGGTGGTTCGTCCTCGAAGGTGACCTCCGCGGTGGCCGAGCACCTCGGTGAGCGTCGCCAGGACATCGGGGGCCTCGCGCTGGTCGTGCTGGGCGTGCTGTCCGGACTGGGGACCTACGCCGACGCGGCCGGCCCGGTGGGCGAGTTCCTCGAGGCGGTCGCGCTCGGTCTGGTCGGCCTGGTCGGGTACCTGGTGCCGGTCCTGGTGACGTGGTTCGGTCTGCTGGTGGTCATCGGGCGGCCGGCGCCGGAGGTCGGTCGGATCGCGATCGGTGCCGTGGTCGGGCTGTCGGGTGTCCTCGGTGGGCTCCACCTGCTGGCCGACGCGCCGGATCCCGGTGAGGGCATGCGGGCCCTGTGGCGGGCCGGCGGGCTGCTGGGCTGGGCCGTCGCCACGCCGCTGGCATGGGCGCTGTCGGTGTGGGGTGCGGCCGCCGTGCTGCTCGCGCTGGTGCTGCTGGGCGTCCTGATCGTGACCCGGACCCCCTTCAGCCGGGTGCTCGAACTGCTGCGGTCGGCCGTGGTGCCGGGGCGATACGGCGATGACGGCGATGACGGCGATGACGAGGACGCCGTCGACCCGGACGCGACCGCGCCCATGGCCCGGTCCCCCCGCTCCGGGCGGGGACGGGGTGCCGGGTCGGCACCAGCGGGAGCGGACGCCGCGGAGGAGCCCACCAGTGGCACCCGGGTGCGGGCCACCCTGGCGGGGACCAGCGCCTCCCAGCCCTCCCTGGCCGAGGGACTGGTCGGTGACGACGAACCGGAGGCCGACGAGCCCGACGGCGAGGTGACAGCGATCCCGGACCCGCCCGTGGAACGGGCGCGGGTGCCGGGGGAGGCGGTGGTCCGTAAGGCCGCCAAGGTCCGCCCCGTGGACAGTTTCGACGACTATCTGCTGCCCTCGCTCGATCTGCTGGCCGCCGGGCGGATGGTCGGCCGCGACTCCCGGCGGGTGATCGAGGCGCAGTCGGCGGCGCTGCAGGAGACCTTCGACCAGTTCGGCATCGACGCCACCGTGGCGCGGTCCAGCCGGGGCCCCACGGTGACCCGGTTCGAGATCGAGCTGGGCCCCGGTGTGCAGGTCAAGAAGGTCGCCAACATGGGCGATGACATCGCCTACGCCCTCGCCGCTCCCGACGTGCGGATCGTGGCCCCGATCCCGGGCAAGTCCGCGATCGGGGTCGAGGTGCCCAACCGGCAGCGCGACCTCATCACGCTGGGCGACATCCTGCGCAGCGACCTCGCCCTCAGCGACCCCCACCCGCTCACCGTGGCGCTGGGTGTCGACATCGCCGGCGAGCCGGAGATGATCAACCTCGCCACCATGCCCCACCTGCTGGTCTCCGGGGCCACGGGCTCGGGGAAGTCGGTGACGTTGAACGGCATGATCTCCTCGATCGTGATGCGGGCCCGGCCCGACCAGGTCCGCATGATCCTGATCGACCCGAAGCGGGTGGAGCTCAACGCCTACGAGGGCGCGCCGCACCTGCTCTCACCCGTGGTCACCGACCCCCGGCGGGCCGCCGATGCGGTGCAGTGGTGCGTGAAGGAGATGGAGCAGCGCTACGAGCTGCTGGCCCACCTCGGCTACCGCAACATCGACGGGTACAACGAGGCGGTGGCCGCCGGCGAGGTGGCGACCCGGCCGGGACCGCCCGACGAGGACGGGTTGCCGACCGAGCTCGAAGCCCGCCCGCTGCCCTACATCCTGCTGGTCATCGATGAGCTCGCGGACCTCATGCTCGTGGCGCCCCGCGACGTCGAGGACGCGATCTGCCGGATCGCCCAGATGGCCCGGGCCGTCGGCATCCACATGATCATCGCCACCCAGCGGCCGTCGGTGGACGTGATCACCGGCCTGATCAAGGCGAACATCCCGTCCCGTCTGGCCCTGCAGGTGGCCTCCCAGACCGACTCCCGCACCATCATCGACATGAACGGTGCGGAGAAGCTGGTGGGCAAGGGCGACATGTTGTTCCTGCCCGCCAGCCAGGGCAAGCCCACCCGCTTGCAGGGCTGCTGGGTCACCGAGCGGGAGATCACCACGGCCGTGGCCTTCTGCAAGGGGCAGCGGCAGGCCGAGTACGACGACCGCGTCGTCAAGGAGGGCGAGGCCGCGGACCAGGCGGACGCCGCCCGCTCGGGCGACGACGGTTCCGACGAGGCGCTGCTGCGCCGGGCGGCGGAGCAGGTCGTGGTCAGCGGCCTCGGATCCACCTCGATGCTGCAGCGCAAGCTGAGGATCGGGTTCGCCCGGGCGGGCCGGCTGATGGACGAGCTCGAGGAGCTCGGCGTGGTCGGACCGAACGAGGGCTCCAAGGCGCGTGAGGTGCTGTGGTCACCGGAGGAGCTCGACGAGGCCCGCAGCCACAACCTGCTGTGACCTCGGGCGTGTGGGTCGGGCGTGTCGGCCTCCCGGCGCTGGGGGTCGTCGCCTTCCAGCGTGACGGCGGGTGCGGTCGTCGATCCCGGTCGTCGAGCCCGGTACGGCCAGGCGACCGTCTCAGCGCCAGCGGAACTCGCCCGAGGCCTGGGGGTTCTCGCCCTTCATCTGCCGGCGACCGTTGGCCAGCGCCACACCGCCACCGACGAACATCGCGGTGAGCAGGAGCAGGCCGAGCCGGTCACGGGGGTTGTCGGCCAGCGGGCGGCGGCCGCTCTCGGTCTCGACCGGTTGCTCGGTCGTGACGTCGTCCACCATGTCCTCCTGGGCCACGGCCGGCCCGACGAGGAGGGTCAGCGCGAGCAGCGCGACGGTGACGAGCAGCAGGAGGCGTGTGTGAGCGTTCATGGGGGAGCATCCTAGCCATGCTGCCCGTCGTGGCCGAACACGGCGGCGCGCCGCCCGCTAGCGTCCCACCGCGCACGACGGCGCCCGGCACGGTGCTGCAGGCTGGCCGTGGTCGTACGCTGTCCCCGATCGACCATGCGGGGCGGTCGCGGTCATGACCGGTGACCGCCCGACCCGACAGGCTGTCTGGAGGACCATGCCCGACCAGGAGGCGACCACGGGTATCGGCGTCACCCTGCGTGACGCCCGCGAAGCGACGGGCCGGTCCCTCGAGGACGTGGCTCTGACCTTGCGTGCCCGGGTCAGCCAGTTGGAGGCCCTCGAGAACGAGGCCTTCGACACCTTCGGCGGGGACGTCTACGCCAAGGGGTTCCTGCGCAGCTACGCCCAGGAACTGGGCCTCGATCCCACACCGCTGCTCGACACCTTCCGTCGCGAGGTCGGGCACGACAGCGTGCACGCCGCATCGCTGGTCGGCGACGTGAGTGCCCCGAAGCAGCGGCGGGGAGCGCCACCGGCCTGGATCGCCTGGCTGCTGGTCATCGTGGTCGTGCTCGCCGGTATCGCCGTCCTGGGCTCGACCGACGGACGCTCCCCCGACCAGGCGAGCCCAGACGGACCCGTCGGGCCACCCCCGCCCACCGCGGAGGAGGACCCCGACGACGCCGAGGTCGACGAGGCCGACCCCGGCGCCGCCGAGCCCGAACCTGAGCCCGAACCTGAGCCCGAACCTGAGCCCGAGCCGGAGCCGGAGCCTGAACCCGAGTTCGAAGGGGTGGAGCTGTTCCTCGCCTTCGAGTCCGACTCCTGGGTCCGGGTCATCGCCGATGACACCCCCGTGCTCGAGCAGACGATCACGGCGGGCGAGACCCTGCAGTTCGAGGCCGAACGGGAGGTCGAGGTCAGGTTCGGCAACCCCGGAGGGGTACGTGCCACCCTCAACGGCGAGGATCTCGGACCGCAGGGCAGCCCCGGACAGCCGGTCACGGTCCGGTTCACGCCGGACGGGGCCGAGACCGTCTGACGCCCCCGCGCGCCGCCGTCCGCAGGGGCGCGGCACGCCCGTGTAGCTCCGGAGTCCCACGTGCCCCCCGCCACCGTCCCCACCGACGCCGACCAGGCGCGCCGTGGTCCGTCCGCGCCGCGGCCCCATCGCGTCTCGATCATCACCCTGGGCTGTGGCCGCAACGAGGTGGACACCGAGCAACTGGCGGGCCTGTTCCACCGCGACGGCGCGACCATCGTCGACGACCCGGCCGCGGCCGACGTCGTGCTGGTCAACACCTGCACCTTCATCGCCCCGGCGAAGCAGGAATCGATCGACACCGTGCTCGCGGCCTGCCAACTCAAGGACGACGCGGCCGCCCGGGCGGTGGTCGTGGTCGGGTGCATGGCGCAGCGCTACCCCCAGGACCTCGCTGACGCGATCCCGGAGGCCGACGCGATCGTCGGCTTCGACGGCTACCCCCGGCTGCCGGAGATCGTCGACCAGATCCTGGCCGGTCGCGCTGCCGGGCGGGTGATCGGCGTCGGTGCCGCCCATCCGGGCCGCCGTCCCGCCGGACGGGAACTGCCCCTGATGGTCCTGCCGACCATGGCGGGGGCGGACGCACCCGAGCAACCGCTCACCCCCGACGGACCGCCGCCCCGCCGTGTCACCACCAGTCAGGACGACCTCGACCGGATGCCGGCCAGCGGTCCGCGGTTCCCCATCCGCCACCTCGGTGTCGACGGGACCCTGCGTCCCTGGGCCTACCTGAAGATCGCCTCGGGGTGCGACCGGGTCTGCACCTTCTGCGCGATCCCCTCCTTCCGCGGTCGCTTCCGTTCCCGGCCTGCCGAGGAGCTGGTGGCCGAGGCGAGGTGGCTGGCCGAGCAGGGTGTGCGCGAGCTCGTGCTGGTCAGCGAGAACACCACCTCCTGGGGCAAGGATCTTCCCGGAGGCCGGGACCGTCAACCGGCGCTGCTGGAGGCGCTGGCCGCCGTGGACGGCGTGGAGCGGATCCGTCTGATGTACCTGCAGCCGGCGGAGCTGACCGACCAGCTGCTGCGCACGATCGCGGAGCTGCCCGAGGTCGCCAGCTACTACGACCTCTCCCTGCAGCACGTCTCCGGGCCCGTGGTCGCCCGCATGGGGCGCTCGGGCGACCACGAGCGCTTCGCGCGGTTGATCGAGCAGGCGCGAGCGCTGGATCCGGACGCGGTGTTCCGCTCCAACTTCATCCTCGGCTTCCCCGGCGAGACCGAGGAGGACGTGGCACGCCTCGAGGCCTTCCTCCTCGAGCAGCGCCTGGACTGGGCCGGGTTCTTCACCTTCAGCGCCGAGGATGGCACCCCATCGGCCTCCGATCCGGACCAGGTCCCGGAACCGGTGGCGTGGGAGCGCCTGCGCCGCGTCAGCGAGCTGCAGGAGCGGGTCGCCGACGCCGCGGCCGCCCGCTTCGTCGGTCGCGATCTCGAGGTCCTGGTCGACGAGGTGGAGGACGACCCGACCGATGGTGTGCGCACGCTCGCGCGCTCCTACCGTGAGGCGCCCGACACCGACGGTGAGATCGAACTGGTCGCGGCCGACGGCAGCCCCGCTGCGGTCCCGGCCGGTCGTATCCTGACCGCCCGTGTGCTCGACTCGGTGGGTGTCGATCTGCTCGCCGAGGTGGACCCGTCAGTCGCAGGAGGCAGTCGTGGGTGACCGATCCGACCCCGAGCACCTGCCGGGTGACCTCGACGCTTCCGAGGCCGAGGCGGCGGCCGCCGCCCCGACACGGGCTCCGATCGTGAGCCGTGACGCCCTGAACCTGCCGAACGCCTTCACCTTCCTGCGTGCCGCGCTGGTCCCCGTGATCCTGTGGTTACTGCTGCTCGAGGGGGAGGGCGACACCCTGCGGTGGTGGGCCTTCGGCCTGTTCACCTTCGCGGCGCTGACCGACACCGCCGACGGGTGGGTCGCGCGGCGGTACGGCACGGTGACGCCCTTCGGGCAGCTGGCCGATCCCCTGGCCGACAAGCTGCTGGTCGTGGGCGCGTTGGCGTCGCTGGCGATCGTCGGTGAGGTGCCGTGGTGGGCGGTGGCCGTGATCGTCGCCCGCGAGGCGGGGGTCACCGTGCTGCGGACGCGCCTGGTCCAGCGCATGGGCCTGGTGATGCCGGCCAGCCCCTCGGGGAAGATCAAGGCGGTGTCCCAGATGGTCGCCATCGGTGCCTACCTGCTGCCGGTGGTCGGTGGCCGCCTCCCGGAGCTACTGCTCTACCTCGCCGTCCTCCTGACCATCTGGTCGGGGGTCGACTACGGCTTCCGCGCGGGCCGGCTCGCCCGCGCTGCCCGCGAGGCCGACGCCGGGCCGAGCGCCACGAGCGGCCAGGTCGACGGGACGTGAGCCCGGTGGTGGATCGCGTTCGTGCCGCCGTGGTGTCGGTGGGCAGCGAGCTGCTGCTGGGTGACCTGACCGACACCAACGCGACCTGGCTGAGCCGGCGACTCACCGAGCACGGTGTCGAGGTGGTGCACCACCTCGCCGTCGGCGATGACGTCGACCGGCTGGCCGCCTCGATCCGGTGGCTCGCGACGGAGGTGGAGCTGATCGTGGTTGGCGGCGGGCTCGGGCCGACGGCCGACGACGTGACCCGGGAGGCCCTGGCGGCAGCGGCCGGCCGGGAGCTGGTCCACGACCCGCAGCTCGAGGAGGAACTGGTCCGTCGCTTCGCCGCCATGGACCGGCGGATGGCGCCCCAGAACCTGCGGCAGGCCTGGATCCCTGCGGGGGCCAGGGCGATCCCGGCCGTCGGGACCGCCCCCGGCTTCCACCTCGAGGTGCCGGGGACCCCGGCGACCCACGTCGTGGCCGTGCCCGGTGTCCCCTGGGAGCTGCGTGAGCAGTTCGAGGCCGCCCTGGTGCCGCTGCTCGCCGAGCTCACCGGTGGCGGGGTCACCCTGACCCGCGTGCTGCACGTGGCCGGACGGGGCGAGTCCGACGTCGCCGAGATCGTGGAGCCCCTGGTCGATGGCAGCGACGGCACGGTGCTGTCCTTCCTCGCCCGGTCCCACGAGATCCAGGTACGGCTCACCGTCACCGCCGCCGATCGTGCCGCGGTCCTGGCGCGCTCCGAGCCCCTGGTCCAGCGGGTCACGGCGGCGCTGGGGAGCTCGGTGGTGGGCGTGGACGACGAGGACCTCGAGACCGTCGTGCTGCGCCTACTCCGTGAGCGTGGGCGCACCCTGGCCACCGCCGAGTCGGCGACGGCCGGGGACATCGCCGCGCGCCTCGGGCGCATCCCCGGCGCCTCCACGGCGTTGCTCGGTGGTGCGGTGGTGTACACGGCTCGGGCCAAGCAGGAGGTCCTCGGTCTACCCGCCTCGCTGCTCGCCGAGCACGGCACCGTGTCGGAGGCGACGACGCGGTCCCTGGCGCTGGCGGTGCGACAGCGCTTCGGCAGCGACCACGCACTGGCGGTGACCGGCGTGGCCGGGCCGACGGCCGTCGATGGGCTGCCGGTGGGCACGGCGTTCTGGGCGCTCGCCCACCCCGATGGCGAGGTGGAGGTCCACGGGCGCCGGATCCCCGGCGACCGCGGACAGGTGATCGCCCGGCTCGGGAGCGCCGCGCTGGACCTGCTGCGGCTGCGGTTGGCCGGGGCGTGAGCGCGGCGTGGCGGTGAGCGGCGAGGTGGACCCGACCTGGCCGCCGGACCGGGCCGCCCGGCGGTTCCTGGCGTTGGCCGTGCCTGCTGCGGTCCGTGACGAGTTGGCCCGGGCGACCGCCCATCTGCGGACCCCGGGCGCCGAGCTTCGACCGACCCCGCCCGCCGGCTGGCACGTGACGCTGGCCTTCCTCGGTGAGCTCGACCCCGCCGAGGCGGTGGTGGCCACCGAGGTGGCCGGGGCGACGCTGGCCGTGGCCGCCGACGCTCCCGCGCCGGAGCTCGTCGTCCGACGCGCGGGACGCTTCGGTGACCGGGTCCTGGTGGTGCAGCTCGAGGAGCAGCCCGGGCAGGCCCTGGAGGCCGTCGTGGAGCGGTTGCACGCGGCGCTGCGGGCGGCTGGACTCGAGGTCCCCGACCGTGCCTTCCGGCCCCACCTCACCCTGGCGCGGGCCCGGCGTGCCCGGCGGGTCACCGCCCGGGACGCCGCGGCGCTGCGGCTGCCCCGCTCGCGCTGGCGGCCCGACACGGTCGGGCTGTGGGCGACCGCGCCGCCCGGCGGTCCGCGACCCTACGTGGTCGAGTCGGTGCTGCCCTGGCCCGTCTCCGGCTGACCGTGCTCGTCACGTCCGTTGCGGGGCACGGGGGGTGGCAGCGGTCCGCCGCTGGCGCGCAGCGCTGCCAGGAGCTCGTGGACGCGGTCGAACACGCGCATCGCCTGCTGGGCGTCGTAGAGGGCGCCGTGGGCCTGGTCCTTGTCGTGGGGGATCCCGAGAGCTCGGCAGGTCTTGGCCAGGCTCCGCGGCGCCTCCGGAGCGTCCGAGATCAACGGCAGCGCGAAGGTCTCGACGTCCAGCAGGTGGTGGTCCCAGGTCGGGGTGCGCTGGATCCGGGCGGCGGCCATCTCGAGGTGCCGGGCGTCGAAGTCGGGCACGGCACCGACGAGCACCGCCCGCTGGGCGTCGTCGAGGAACTGGACCAGCCACTCGCTGGCGGGGGACCGGGGCTTGGGAGCGATGCGCTCGTGGTAGTGGGTGAGCTCCAACGCGGTCTCGTCGGCGCCGTCGAGGGTGTGCTCCGGGACGAAGCAGCGGGTCTCCTCACGCCCGTCCTCGAATCGGACGATCCAGGCCACCTCGGTGAGCTGGTGGCGGACGAAGTCGAGCCCGGTGGTCTCGGTGTCGAGGAACACGAACCGGGTCCCCGCGCGGGTCTTCGGTTCGTCGGCGTTGGTGTCGACCATGTCGGGTTCCTCCCCGTCCGTGGTGCCGGGCGAGCCGGCACGCTAGTCGTCGGTGGCAGGGGTGGTGCACCGCCCCGTACGCGATCGAGCCCCCGGGTGGTGGATCCCGGGGGCTCGCGGACCGGTGGAGCGGGACACCGATCCCGGGCCAGCGGCGAGGTGGAGCGCCGCGGCCCTGGGGAAGTGGACCGCAACGGTGACGTAGGGAGGGACGACCACCGCGGCGGTAGATGTGACGTTAGGAGCCGAGGGCCACGCGCAGGTGACGCTCACGAGGACGGCAGGTGAACGGCGTCGGTCGGGAGCTCAGCCGGGTGGCGCGCGGGGCCCGGCCGGGGTGCGGCGGCGGTGCGCGCGGGGCCCGGCCGGGGTGCGGCGGCGGTGCGCGCGGGGCCCGGCCGGGGTGCGGCGGCGGTGCGCGCGGGGCCCGGCCGGGGTGCGGCGCCTGCTCGACATCGAACATCCGTTCGTCTACCTTCTCAGCATCGTCGACGCTGGTTGTCCACAGCTTCCGGACGACCCAACGCCGCGATGTCACGCCCACCCCGTACGGTGCCACCGCACCTCTCGCCCGCCCCCTGGACCTGGCCCACCGGGCAGCCCACCGCACGACCAGGACGTCTGGAGACACCCGTGGACAAGGACAAGTCCCTCGAACTGGCGCTGGCCAACATCGAGAAGCAGTTCGGCAAGGGCTCATTGATGAAGCTCGGTGACACCGTCGGGCAGTTGGTCCCGGCGATCCCGACCGGTGCGCTGTCGCTGGACATCGCGTTGGGGGTCGGCGGGCTGCCCCGCGGCCGCGTCGTGGAGATCTACGGCCCGGAGAGCTCCGGGAAGACCACGGTGGCCCTGCACGTGATCGCCGAGGCCCAGCGCGCCGGGGGGATCGCCGCCTTCATCGACGCTGAGCACGCGTTGGATCCGACCTATGCGCAGGCCCTGGGCGTCGACATCAACGAGCTCCTGGTCTCCCAGCCGGACACCGGCGAGCAGGCTCTGGAGATCGCCGACATGCTGGTCCGCTCGGCGGCGGTGGACGTCATCGTGGTGGACTCCGTTGCAGCCCTCACCCCTCGGGCGGAGATCGAGGGGGAGATGGGCGACAGCCACGTCGGGCTCCAGGCACGACTGATGTCCCAGGCCTTGCGCAAGCTGTCGGGGTCGCTGAAGAAGTCCAACACCACGGCGGTGTTCATCAACCAGCTGCGTGAGAAGATCGGGGTGATGTTCGGGTCGCCAGAGACGACGCCGGGCGGTCGCGCGTTGAAGTTCTACTCCTCGGTGCGGCTCGACGTCCGCCGGATCGAGACGCTCAAGGACGGCACGGACGCGGTGGGCAACCGTGTGCGGGTCAAGGTGGTCAAGAACAAGGTCGCGCCACCCTTCCGGCAGGCCGAGTTCGACATCATCTACGGCGAGGGCATCTCGAAGGAAGGCTCGCTGATCGATGTCGGGGTAGAGGAGTCCATCGTCCGCAAGGCGGGTGCGTGGTACACCTACGACGGTGAGCAGCTCGGGCAGGGCAAGGAGAAGGCCCGCCTGTTCCTGAAGGAGAACCTCGACATCGCCCAGGAGATCGAGAAGAAGGTCAAGGAGAAGCTCGGTCTCGATCCCCTGGCGGCCGACAGCGCTGATGTCCCGCTCGAGGAGGACTGAGCGTGGCGGCTGAAGCGACACCCTTCCGTGACGCCGAGGCCTGGCTGGCTGCACGCGGCATCGATCGGGAGCCGATCCGCGTCGAGCCAGCTGCAGCCGCTGAGGACGCTGACGACCAGGGTGCTGCCAGCGAGCCAGCGGCGGGTGCCCCCGGGGAGGTCCGGCCACGCGAAGCGGTGCAGCTCGCCCAGCAATCGGCCGCGGACAGTGCCCTGGCCGCAGGCGAACGGGCGGCCGTCCCGTCGGCTGAGCCCGGACTCGAGGACGAGGTCGCCCGGGCGGTGGCGTTCGTGCGCCGCTCCACCGCTGGTGCCCCGCAGGCCGAGGGCCGTGTGAAGGAGAAGCTGTCGGACCGCGGCCATCCAGCAGCGGTGATCGACCTCGCCCTCGCCCAGGCACGGCGGGAACGACTGGTCGATGATGCCGCGATGGTGGCCGCGCTGGTGGAGGAGAAGCGGCGGGCAGGCCACGCCCCGGCTCGGATCCGTCGGGACCTCCGGGCCCGCGGCTTCGAGGATGCGGAGTTGGATCCGGCCCTGGCGGCAGCGGAGTCTGAGGATCAGGAGGCGGCGGCGTTCGCCCTGGCGGCAGAGCGAGCCGCGCGGCTGACCGCTGCACCGGTCGAGAACGCCTACCGCCGCGTCGCTGCCCACGTCGCGCGCCGTGGCTACCCGGACGGTCTGGCTCGCAAGGTCGCCCGAGCCGCGGTGTTCGCCTCCCGGGACCAGGCCCACACCGCCGGCCGGTGACCCCTGGCCGGTGACCCCTGGCCGGTGGCCCCTGGCCGGTGGCCCCTGGCCGGTGGCCCCTGGCCGGTGACCCCTGGCCGGTGACCACGGGGCGCTCGCGCCACTGTGGGCGCGGGGTCGGGCTCCGGGTAGCCTGCGCTCAACGAGCGCGCGTGAAGTGCGGAGGCGCTATGAACCTGCTGCAGACGTGGTTGTTGATCGGGGTGCCGGGTCTGGTGCTCGCCGGCACGCTGTTCGTCGGCCGATCCCGGCTCCGGGCACTGCTCGGCTTCCTCACCCTGGCGGCGCTCGTCGTGGTGTTCGTGCTCACCCCGGGTGGTGGTCCCTCGGCAGCGATCGTGGGTGCGTTCGGGCTGGCGGCCGTGGCTACCGGTCGCGGCAGTCACCTCGATGACGAGCGCTCGGAGCACCACGAGCAGCGGCGCCGGTACACGACCGCCACCAGCGAGTGAGCGGACGGCCTGGTCGCTCGGCCGCTGCTGTGGCGTCGTTCGCGGGTCGCTGGGGGCAGTGAGCGCCGCGTCACAACCGGATGTGAGCCGCCCGACGCAGGCAGCAGGGCATCAGCGACGGCCGTGAGCAGCGGGGCACCCGGTTGGGGTTCCTGCTGGCCGCGATCGGCTCCGCGATCGGCCTGGGCAACGTCTGGCGGTTCCCCTACATCGTGTGGGAGAACGGCGGAGGTGCCTTCTTCGTGCCCTACCTCTTCGCGCTGTTCACCGCTGGCATCCCGCTGCTGGTGCTGGAGTACAGCCTTGGCCACCGGTTCCGGGGCAGCGCACCCCTGAGCCTGCGGCGGCTCCACCGGCGAGCGGAGTGGATCGGTTGGTGGCAGGTCGTCGTGGGCTTCGTGATCGCGAGCTACTACGCGGTCGTGATCGCCTGGGCCGCCGGCTACGCGTGGTTCTCTCTCGGCACCCGCTGGGGGGAGGACCCCGAGGCGTTCTTCTTCGATGACTACCTCGGCGTCACCGCGCCAGGGACCTTCGGGGGTTTCCGCCTCGGGGTGCTCCTCCCCCTCATGGTGGTGTGGGGGTCACGCTCACCGTGCTCATCAGCGGGGTACGTAAGGGCATCGAGCGCGCGAACCGCATCCTGATACCGCTGCTGGTCGGGATGTTCCTCGTCATCGTGCTGCGGGCCGTCACGCTCGAGGGCGCAGCCCTGGGGCTGGACTCCCTGTTCCGCCCCGACTGGTCCTCGATCGGTGACGCGTCGGTGTGGGTGGCCGCCTGCGGGCAGATCTTCTTCTCCCTGTCCATCGGCTTCGCCATCATGATCACCTACGCGAGCTACCTCCCGCGGAGCGGTGACCTGACGGGCAACGCGTTCATCGTCGGGTTCTCCAACGCGTCCTTCGAGCTGCTGGCAGGCATCGGTGTCTTCGCCGCCATCGGCTTCCTGGCCACCTCGGCGCAGGTTGGTATCGACGAGGTGGCGCGGGACGGCATCGGGCTGGTCTGGCCGTCAGCGTGGTCCTCACCCTCACGCGCTACCGGCGGCGGGAGCGGCAGGGGGAGCTTCCGTCGCGCTGACGGTCGGCAAGCTCACCACGATGCGTGTGCCGCCGAGTGCGGAGTCGGTGATCCGCAGGTTGCCACCGTGTCGGGCAGCCACCTTGGCGGCGATCGGGAGGCCGAGACCCGACCCGCGCCGGTTCCCTGAGGCGGCACCGCGGAAGAACGGCTCCAGCGACGCGGCACGCTCCTCCTCGGGGATCCCGGGGCCGGCGTCGTCGATGCACAGCTCCACGTGGTCGTCGTGGCGCTGCGCGCTGACCTCGATGCGCGGTGGCTCGCCAGGGTCGTGGTAGCTGGCGGCGTTGGTGAGCAGGTTGGTCACGACGTGGTCGAGCAGGGCTCGGTCACCGGCGACCGTGGGCAATGGTGTCCTGGTCAGCACCCCCTCGAGACCGAGTTGCTCGCTCGCGGTGTCGACCAGGCCCTCGAGGTCGACCGGCCGCAGCTGGAGTGGCGTGCCGATCGCCCGGATGAGCACCAGCAGGTCGTCGATGAGGTGCTCGAGGCGTCGGGCAGCGGCGCCACCGCGCTCGACGAGCAGTTCCCGCTGGACATCATCGGCGATCCGGCCGCTGGCCATGAGGTCGAAGATCCCCCGGATACTGGTCAGCGGACCGGTCAGGTCGTGTGCCATCGCGTGGGTGAGCAGTTCCAGGTCCGCGTAGCGCTGTTCGAGGTCGGCTCGGTCACGCTCCAACGCCACCTGCCGCTCGCCGACGGAGGTCGCCATCGCGTTGAAGGCGGCGGCCAGATCGCCCAATTCGCCGGGGGCCGTCGTGTCCGCGGGGACCTCCTGATCGCCGAGCGCGAGCGACCGCACCGCCGCCTCCAGTGATCGGACCGGACCCGTGACCCACCGCGCGGCGAGGGCCGCCAGCAGGATGGCGAGCACGCCGATCGCCAGGCTCGCCGCCACGAGGTTGCGGGTCAGCTCGCGCACGGGCGCGTAGAGCACGGCCTCCGGGACGCTGACCGTGACGCCCCAGTCCGTTGCGGGGAGGTAGCGGGTCGCGGCCACGACCGGTCCGGCCTCGTCGTCCGAGGCGCCGGTGAGCAACCGCTCCTCCCCGCGCAGTGCGACGGCTCCGGGCGCGTCCGCTGCGTCGGATCGCTCGGTGCAGTCCCGAGCCGAGCCGTCTGGGGCTGCGACCAGCGGTTCGGGGACACCGTCATCTCCCCGGACGTACACGCAGGTCCGGATCCCGCGGTCGCTCTCGTTGCTGATCAGCGCCTCGACCGGCGCGAGGTCGAGCTCCAGCACCGCCGCACCGAGCGGGATGCCGTCCAGCACCAGCGGGCTCGCGATCAGCCACTGCCGGGCTTCGGGGGGTCCGGTCGTCGCGAAGACCGTGCTCAGCGCGGCATCGAGGTCGAGGGAGGACACGAGGTCCGCGATCGCCGGTGTCGTCGGATCCGTTGAGACGACGACGGCCCCGCTCGGGTCAGCCAGGCTGATGTGCCGCACCGCTGGGCTGGACACCTGGGCATCGCGCAGGATGGTCTCGAGTCGGGTCAGGTCGGTGCGGTCGTCAGCGAGGACCTCGGCCAGGTCGAACCGCAGCTGGGTGCGGCTCGCCACGAGCCGGGCAGCGGTCATCGGCGCCACGCCGATCAGCTCCAGTCGGGCGGCCTGGGCATCGGCGAGTGCGTCGAGGTCGTCGGAGAGGCGGTCCGTGAGCGCCCGCTCCTGGGCGCCGAGCACGAGCACCGACAGCAGCGCGAGCGGGAGCAGGCCTGCGGCCAGCAGCACGAGCGTGACCGGCCACACGAGCCCGCGACGGTGCCGTCCGGGCCGCTGCCGAGGCCGTCGAGGCCGCTGAGGCCGCTGAGCTCGCTGGTGTTGCCCGTGTTGCCCGCGTTGCCTGCCCACGTGGCCCCCGACCGTGCACGACGACCCGAGACCTCGTCTGCCGCGACGGCCCCATCCCGGTGGGGACGGCGCGGAACGGGGTCCCTCTCGACCGTAGGCGCCTGGGACCGAACGTCGGTAGGTGCGACCGACCCGAGCTCGGTGGCGGTGGGGCGGCGAGCGGACGGCCGTGGGTAGCCTGCCCACTGCGGCACGTCCGCCGTGCCCGACCGCTGAACCGCTGAACCGCCGGCCCGCCGGACCGACCCCGACAGCGAGGTAGCCATGACCGAGGCCAGGCCAGGCCGCCGCTACCTGGTGCGCACCTTCGGTTGCCAGATGAACGAGCATGACTCCGGGCGGGCCGCCGGGGTCCTCGAGAGCCTCGGCTACCGGCCGACCACCTCGCCCGAGGATGCCGACCTGATCCTGCTCAACACCTGCGCGGTCCGCGAGAACGCCGACAACAAGCTCTACGGCACCCTGGGACACCTCAAGGCCACCAAGCAGCGACGTCGCGCCGCCGGGCAGGACCTGACGATCGTCGTGGGGGGCTGCCTGGCACAGAAGGACGGGGCGACGGTCGCCGAACGCGCGCCCTGGGTCGACGTCGTGTACGGCACCCACAACCTGCCGGACCTGCCCAAGCTGCTGGCCGAGGCCGACTCCGCGGCCGTCCCGGTGGTCGAGCTGATCGAGCAGCTGGAGACCTTCCCCTCGGCGCTGCCGGCCAAGCGAGAGGTACGGCACCACGCGTGGGTCTCGGTCTCCGTCGGATGCAACAACAGCTGCACCTTCTGCATCGTGCCCGCGCTGCGCGGCCCGGAGCGCTCCCGTCCCCCTGAGGAGATCGTCGACGAGGTCGAGCGGTTGGTGGCGGACGGCGTTGTCGAGGTCACCCTGCTGGGCCAGAACGTCAACTCCTACGGCCGGGACCTGTTCGGTGCCAGCCGCTTCGCCGAGCTGCTGCGTGCCCTGGGTGAGATCGTCGGGCTCGAGCGGGTCCGCTTCACCTCCCCGCATCCGCGCGACTTCACCGAGGACGTGCTGCTGGCCATGACGGCGACGCCGAACGTGATGCCGCACCTGCACCTGCCGTTGCAGTCGGGATCCGACCGGCTGCTGCGGCTCATGCGACGCTCGTACCGGCAGCGGCGGTACCTCTCGCTGGTGGAGCGGACGCGCGAGCTGCTCCCGGATGCCGCGTTGACCACCGACATCATCGTAGGGTTCCCCGGGGAGACCGAGGAGGACTTCCAGGCGACCCTCGAGGTGGTGGACCGCGTCCGCTTCGACCAGGCCTTCACGTTCCAGTACTCGCCGCGACCCGGTACCCCGGCAGCGGAGCTCGTGACGTCCTTCGTCCCGCCCGAGGTGGTCGCCGACCGTTACGCGCGGCTGGAACCGATGGTGCGCTCCCACTCGCGGCAGGCCCACGAGCGGTTGGTCGGCACCGAGCAGGAGTTGCTGATCGAGTCGCCCTCCAAGACCGACCCGTCCCGCTGGTCGGGACGGACGCGTGGCAACCACCTCGTGCACCTGCCGGCCGCGGAGGTCGACGCTGCGGGGGCGCCGTCCTACGCCCCCGGTGACCTGGTGGTCGTCCCGGTCACCGAAGCCGCGACCAACTACGCCCTCGCAGGGCCGGTCGAGGCCGTGCGGCACACCGCGGCTGGGCGCGCGACGGCTGCCGCCATGGCGCGCGGCGACGGGTGGCGGGCCCCGGCGAACGTCCCGGGGCCGACGGGTGTGAGCCTGCCGGTGGTGTCCTCCGCCCGCCAGTGAGACGGCTCATGGAAGCGCCGCCGATACACGACGGCGTGGGTCGCGAACTCCGGTCGTGATGCGACGGGGCTGCGAGCCCCGAGCGACCATCGGCTGAGCCGCAGGTCGCGTCCCAGACGCGGAGTTGACGGACCGATCACGTCCCCCAGCCACCGTCCGAAGGAGCTTTGCCCGTGCTCTGGAACCTCGAGAACGTCGTTGAGTTCACCCCCGCCCAGTTCGACCTCATGTCGACCGTGCTGACCATCGGGTACGCCGCCCACTTCGCGGGCCTGGCGTACTTCATCCTCAGCCGCAAGAACGTCGCTCCGAAGTACCGCTCCATGACGACCATGTCCGTGGTGGTCATGCTCTCCGCGGCGCTACTGCTCCTGCGTTTGGACTTCTCGCTGAACCAGGCCTTCGTGTTCGACCAGGCCCAGGGCCTGTTCGTGCTCGGTGACGCCACCTACAACCACGGCTTCCGGTACTTCAACTGGCTGATCGACGTGCCCCTGCTGCTGACCCAGAGCCTGTTCGTCCTCAACATCGCCAAGAAGGACCTGTTCGGCTACCGCTTCAAGATGGGTGCTGCCGGAGTCCTGATGGTGCTCTTCGGCTATGTCGGGCAGTTCTACGAGGTCGCCAGCCCGCTCGGTGGTCTGCTGTGGTGGGGCGCCGCCGCGATGATCCCCTACATCTACTTCTTCGGCATCTTCTGGCGTTTGACGGGTGACTCGCTGAGCTACCTGCCCGGCGAAGCCAAGACGACGATGCGCAACATCCGCTACCTCTTCGCCTTCTCCTGGAACCTCTACATCGTCGCCTACATCGTGCCGATGCTGGGGGACTTCGGTCAGACCGCGGAGGCCGCGGTGACGCGCACCTACCTGTTCACCATCGCCGACGTGCTCTCGAAGATCATCTACGGGGTTCTGCTCGGCAAGGTGGCCACCGCCCGGTCCGTGGCCGAAGGCTTCGAGGTCGATGGCTACGAGCACCTCGCCGAGGAGTCCGTCGAGCAGGCGTGAACCGGCCCGTCGCCACCGCGGCGACACCGGCCGAACGGCCGCTCGCACCCAGGTGCGGGCGGCCGTCGCCGTCATGGGCCAGTAGCGTCGCGCAGCGAGCAGAGCGAGGGCCCGAGGATGACGGTACTGGCGGTGGTCGGCCCGACCGCTTCAGGCAAGTCCCGCCTGGCGCTGGAGGTCGCGGTCGCCCGCCACACCGTCGACCGGCCGACGGAACTCGTCGCGATCGACGCGTTCACCGTCTACCGCGGGATGGACATCGGGACGGCGAAGCCCACCGTCGAGGACCGCGCTGCCGTCCCGCACCACCTGATCGATCTCCTTGACCCCTCCGAGTCCCTCAGCGTCGCCGCCTTCCGCGACGTCGCCCGGGCCACGATCGACGAGGTGCGAGCTCGGGGCGCCACGCCACTGCTGGTGGGAGGATCGGGGCTCTACTTCCGGGCCGTCGTCGACCCCCTGCGGTTCCCACCCACCGATGCCGAGGTGCGGGACCGGCTCGAGCAGCGTTGGGCCAGCGACCCAGAGGGCGCCCATGCCGAGCTGGCCAGGAAGGATCCGGTGGCTGCGGGGCGGATCGCTCCTGGCAACGTGCGCCGCAGCGTCCGGGCACTGGAGGTCCTCGAGCTGACGGGCGAGCCGTTCTCCGACTTCGACGACAGCTACGGCGCCTACCGGTCGATCTACCCCGGCCTCGAGGTGGTGCTGCTCGATCCGCCCACCGACGTGCTGCGCCGGCGGATCGAGCGTCGCGCCCAGGAGATGGTCGCGGAGGGCCTGCTCGAGGAGACGGCAGCGTTGCGTGCGCGCGGGCGGTTGTCCCGGACGGCGGCGCAGGCCATCGGCTACGCCGAGGCGGCCCAGACCCTGGACGGCGACCTCCCCGTCGCTGCGCTGCCCGAGGCGATCGCGCGGCGTACCTGGCGCTACGCCCGTCGCCAGCGCAGCTGGTTCCGGGCCGATCCACGCTGCCGGCCCCTGGAGCTCGAGGCGGCTCGCGAGTTGCTGCTGGCACGCTGATCGTCAGGAGGCGGCGCTGCACGCCGGGTCGGTCGGGCCCGCCCGCCCACCCACCCGGCCGGCCACCCAGCCCGTCGGCGCGTACCCTGCCAGGATGGAGTTCACCCTCGCCCACGGCACCGCGAACGACTTCGTGGTGCTCACCGACCTCGACGACCGTCTCCAACTGCCGGCTGCCCTCGTGCGCGCGCTGGCCGATCGTCGTCGTGGTCTGGGCGCCGATGGGGTGATCCGGATCGCTCGCGGCGGCGACGACGCCGACGTGTTCATGGACTACCGCAACGCCGACGGCTCGGTGGTCGAGATGTGCGGCAACGGGGTGCGCGTGGTCGCCAAGCACGTCGTGGACCACCACCTGGTCGTCCCCGCCGAGGACGGGGTGGTCCGGGTCGGTACCCGTGCCGGTGTCAAGCCGGTCAGGATCGTGGGCCGGCACCCTGACGGGAGGGTGGCGACCGTCGCCGTCGACATGGGGCCACCGGTGCTCCGCCCCGAAGCGGTGCCCTTCGCCGCCGCTGACCCCGACGCGCTCCGTCACCACCTCGATGTGGACGGCGAGGTGGTCGGCTTCAGCGTGCTCTCGATGGGCAACCCCCACGCCGTGCTGGTCGTCGACGACGTCGACGCCGCACCCGTGCGCCGGCTCGGCGCGCGGCTCGAGGGTGACCCGAGCTTCCCGGAGGGCGTCAACGTCGGCTTCGCCGAGGTGGTCGCTGCCGACCGGCTCCGGCTGCGGGTGTGGGAGCGGGGGGTGGGTGAGACCGCCGCCTGCGGCACCGGCGCCTGCGCGGCGGTGGTGGCGCTTCAGCACCTCTCCCTGCTGGGAGAGCAGGTCGCGGTGGAGCTGCCGGGCGGCCGCCTGGACGTCGACCACGCCGGTGGCGGAACGGTCACCATGACTGGACCGGCGGTCGAGGTCGCCCGTGGCACCCTGGACACGGCCTGGCTGGCCGCAGCCGGCGACGACAGCGAGGAGTGACCCCTGGACACCACTGCCGAGCAGTACCCGCCCGACCCGGCCGATGGCGACGACCGGCGGGCCCTCGATCTCGATGACGCGGCCACGATCGGTCGCGCCGAGGCCCGGCGGCTGCGTCGCGATGTACTCACCGATGAAGGTCCCCGCGAGGGCGTGGACATCATCCGACCGGTCGAACGCGCGGTCATCGTCGGCGTGCAGTTGCCGGGGGTGACGACGGCTGACCTCGATGCGTCGCTCGACGAGCTCACCGCTCTGCTGGACACCGCCGGAGCCGAGGTGGTCGAGCGGGTGATACAGCGACGCGACAGCCCCGATCCCGGCACCTTCATCGGCCGGGGCAAGGTCACGGAGCTCCGGGACCTGGTCGCCGCGGTGGGCGCGGATGCATTGGTCTTCGATGACGAGCTGACACCCGCCCAGCAACGCACGCTGGAGGAACTGGTCAAGCAGAAGGTCCTGGACCGCACCATCGTGATCCTGGACATCTTCGCCCAGCACGCCACCTCGAAGGAGGGCAAGGCCCAGGTGGAACTGGCGCAGCTGCTGTACCTGCTGCCCCGGCTGCGCGGCTGGGGTGAGGCCTTGTCACGCCAGGCCGGTGGTCGGGTCGCCGGCGGCGCCGGGATCGGTGGTCGTGGACCGGGGGAGACCCAGCTCGAGGTCGACCGGCGCCGCATCATGCGCCGGATGGGCAAGCTGCGCCGTGACCTCGCGGACTACAGCCGCATCCGGGCGACGAAGGCGGCCGAGCGCGAACGCAACCGTGTGCAGGAGGTCGCGCTGGTCGGCTACACGAACGCCGGGAAGTCCTCGCTGCTGAACCGCATCACGGGCGCGGACGTCAAGGTGGAGGACCGGCTCTTCGCCACCCTCGACCCGACGATCCGACGCCTGCCGCTGGACGACGGGCGCGAGATCGTGCTCACCGACACCGTCGGGTTCGTCCGCAAGCTGCCCCACGGGCTCGTCGAGGCCTTCACCTCGACGCTCGAGGGCTCCGCGAAGGCCGACCTACTCCTGCACGTGGTCGATGCGTCGCACCCCGAGGCCGAGGCGCAGATCGTGGCGGTGCAGGAGGTGCTCGCGGAGATCGGTGCCGACGCGCGACCCCAGCAGCTGGTGCTCAACAAGATCGACGCGGCCGACGAAGGCGTGGTGGCCGCTCTGGCCCGACGTGTCGAGCTCGAGCTCGGTGAGGAGCCGGTGCTGGTCTCGGCCGCGACCGGCGAGGGCATCGATCGGTTGATCGAACGCATCACCGCCCGCCTGCCCTCTCTTCGCTATCGCATCCGCGGGCACGTGCCCTACTCCCGGCAGGACCTCGTCGCCCTGGCGCATCGCCAGGGCTCGGTGATCGGAGAGGAGCACACCGAGACCGGCACGACCCTGACCGCCGATGTGGACCGGGACGCTGCCCTCGAGCTGCGTCACTTCCTCGACGAGGACCCCTTCGCCGACGAGCCGGAGGGCTGGGAGCGATGAGCCGGGGCTCATCGCTCACCGGATCTGGCGGAGCACCGTGACCACCTTGCCCATGATGCGCGCGTCGTCCGATGCGGTGACCGGGATCGGTTCGTAGGAGCCGTTCGCCGGGTCGAGGAACACCTCGCCGCTCCTGGTCCGGCGGAAGAACTTGACGGTGGCCTCGCCCTCGATCAAGGCGGCGCACATCTCACCCTGCTCGACCTTCGGCTGCTCACGGACGACGACCAGGTCCCCGTCGAAGACCCCGGCTTCGAGCATCGACTCGCCCCGAACCCGCAGCATGAAGAGCTGCCCGTCGCCGACGAGCTCCTTCGGCAGCGGATAGACGGCGTCGACGCGTTCCTCGGCCAGGATGGGGCCACCAGCGGCGATCTCACCGACCAGCGGGACGTGCCGCGCAGGGGAGCGGGGCAGGTCGAGTGCGGTGATCGGGTCCCGGCCGAGCTCGAGCGCCCGCGGCTTCGTCGGGTCGCGGCGCAGGTACCCCTTGCGCTCGAGGGACTCGAGCTGACCGTGGACCGACGAGGGGGACCGCAGGCCCACCGCGTCACCGATCTCCCGGACCGACGGCGGGTATCCGTGCTCGTCGACGTGAGCGTGGATCATCTCCAGGATCGCGCGCTGCCGCTCGGTCAGCTCCCCCGAGGCCTCGGGAGCGGGCGTGGTCGCCGCGCCTTCATCGGCGCTCGTCCCGGAGATCCCGGCGGTGGTGTCGTTGCTGGTGTCG
>Ga0207421_10001759_pt1 | contig 27589 bp, 30 predicted proteins | sample SodLakKL_010_SED_4_FD_187542 | JGI IMG/M metagenome (GOLD analysis project Ga0207421, IMG submission 187542) | Alkaline sediment microbial communities from Lake Tanatar, Kulunda Steppe, Russia - 8KL_010_SED (SPAdes) (version 2) | ecosystem: Environmental > Aquatic > Non-marine Saline and...
TTATTCGTCCAACAGGCGCTTGGATTTCAACTCACCCGGATCAAGGTGATAAGCGAGAAAGGCGCTGTTCATACGGGACAGCTCATTTTTTTGCCGGGCGCTTGGCCTGATCATCACCACCTGGTGCAGCGGGACCTCCAGCAGGCGGCGGGCCAGGGCAATGGTTCCGCTGTCCAGGCTGATAAAATCAGCAGACCGGCAATCCGAACATACCATGCTCCCTTCGCCCGGCCCAAAACCCCTAATCTGTTCAGAACCGCACCCCGGACAATTATGCAGCCCGGGGCTGTAACCCAGGTAGCGGGCAGCCTTAAGCTCAAAGGCCCTTAAAATCAAACTGCGGTCCCCGCTTTTGCCCAGCAGACGCCAGCTGCCAAGCAGTAAGTTATACAGTTCCGGGCAGGCCTCTTCTCCGACTATGAGCCGGTCAGCCAGTTCGGCCAGGTAAAGGCCGTAAGGATAAAGCTCCGGATCTTCACGAAACCAGAGAAAACGTTCTTTGGGATACTGGCCGGTAATAATCGGCCAGGTTTTGCCCCGGTGGAAAGTGTATTCACCGCGGGTAAAAATATCGACCCCGGCGGCTAATCTACTTTTCATTTTGCGGGCGCCCCGGGCTGCGGCTTCAAATTTACCCCCTTTTAAGGTCAGCAGGGTGACCAGGCGGTCCGCTTCGCCCAGGACCCGGGTCCGGATCACAAGGCCTTCATCTTTAAATATTCGGCTGGACAATCTATGGCCCCCAGTCCGGTTTAATCGCTGTAACCAAGACGGCGCAGCTCTTCTTCCCGGTTGCGCCATTCCCGCTTCACTTTAACCCTCAGGTCGAGAAATATATGCTGCCCGAACAGGGCCTCCAATTCCTGCCTGGCCCTGATCCCCACTTCTTTCAGCATGGTCCCGCCTTTACCGACAATAATGCCGACCTGGGATTTTCTTTCCACATAGATCACCGCCCAAATATCAAGCAGGCCGCCGTCTTCCCTGGAACTCATCTCCTCGATAACCACGGCCACGGAAAAGGGGATTTCCTGCCTGGTCAGGGCAATTAATTTTTCGCGGATTATCTCCGCCGCTATAAAGCGTTCGGGCTGGTCGGTAACCATGTCCGGTGGATAATACTGAGGCCCTTCCGGGAGGTAAGATACAGCAGAGTCTATCATCGGGCCCAGGTTTCGATGCAGCAAAGCCGATACGGAAAAATGGTCCTGAAAGGGGCCCGCTTTCAGATAGAGTTCCCTGTGGGCGGCCAGCTTCTGCTGTGATACCAGGTCGGCCTTGTTCATAATCAAGAAAATTGGACTGGCGGCATTTTGCAGAAGGTCTGCGATATAACCATCTCCCCTCCCGGGAGGCTGGTTGGCTTCCACAATAAAAAAGATCAGGTCTACTTCGTGCATGGTATTGCGCGCTTTTTGAACCATAGCTGAGCCAAGCTTGTGCTTTGGCTTGTGCAGGCCGGGCGTATCGATAAATATGATTTGTTCTTCAGGCCTGGTTAAAACAGCCCGGATTTGATTTCTTGTGGTTTGAGGGCGCTCGGAAATAATGGCCACTTTTTCGTTGACCAGGGCATTGAGCAGGGTCGACTTCCCGACATTGGGCCGACCGATTAAAGCCACAAAACCTGAACGGTGCATGGTTCAACCTTCCCTCAGATTAAGTCATAGCTTACCGGTCCGGCATAACTGTTTTTAAATCGAGGACCGGTGTTCCATGGGCCAGGTCTGCTCCTCTGACCGTAAGGATATTTTTCTTTCTCTCAACCAGGTCAACCGTGGTTTGGGCAATGGCATTGGGCCTTGAAGGGGCCCGGCAGACAAATACGCCGTAAACCTGGTTGCCTCTGCCCGGACGCTTCCCTTTCAAGGTATAGCTTCCGGCCCGGTGCAAATAAGAAATAATATTAATCCTTTCTTCTTCCTCAATCCGGTACAGGCCTTCTTCAAATTCCGGTGCAATGACTATCCGGGACAAGAGATCTTTATAATTTTTAGGGATTTGATCAGGATCATTAAAGTCATTGGCCACGTAGCCGACCGGATGGAAAGATACCGGCAGCCGCCACCCCTCCTCTGCCTCAAACAGGGCATCGCTTACGGGGTTGTCGGACCATCTATCAGCGCCAAAAGGTTGAGGTAACAGCTCCGGTAAGGATTTGATTATTCTTTCATCTTCTAAGTTCCCCATAATTATTTCAATATGGCCCGCCAGTTCCCACAAAACCTGCCTGCAGGCGCCGCAGGGAGCAGGCGGGGGCGAACAATCAGCGACAATGGCGATCTTTTTGAACCTGCGGTAGCCGGCATGCACTGCCGACATAACGGCCGCCCTTTCTGCGCAAACGGTCATCCCGGGGGAGGCATTTTCAATATTTGCCCCGGTTACAACAGCCCCTTCATCAGTAAGCAGGGCCGCTCCAACGGGAAACCGGGAATAGGGAGCATAAGCTCTGATCCTGGCCGCCCGCGCCACTGCCAAAAGATTTTCCGTCAGCATAAGTTCACCTCTATGAGGCGGCCTGTTAACTGTTATTATTGATCTCCAGGCCTGTCTATTTTTAAAACAACCACATTGTCCCAACCCTGGGGTGATGCCCTTCTACAAACAGGGCCGGTTAATGTTTAGGGTTGGGTTATATCTCAACATTTCTCAGTTTTTAAAATGGTAAAACTGAGCCGGCTAATGTCCACAGGGGCGGCCCAAGGACGCACAGGCCAACAATGACAGCATATAAAGAAGTGAGCAGGACAGCACCGGCGGCGATATCTTTTGCTTTCTGGGCCAGGTCACTGCGTTCTTTGCTAAAAAGATCGATGGCCTGTTCAAGAGCGCTATTTAACACTTCGGTTACCATTACCACAGTAATAGCAGTTAAGAGAAAAAGCATCCCGGTCAGGTTAATACGCAAAAGAAACGCCGTTGCAACCACGACAACTCCGATCAGGGTATGAATGACCATATTGCGCTGGGTCAAAAAACAGTACTTCAAGCCGGTACATGCATTCTTAAAACTGAGCAGCAATTTCTGCATCTTTAATCCACCGCCTGCTTATAAGTCAATGCTATCAAGGATGTCCCGCTCCTTGCTTTGCATTATTTCCAGATCCTCTTCTTTTTCGTGATCATACCCAAAAAGATGCAGCAGGCCGTGAACAGCAAGCATGACAATCTCCTTTTCCAGGCTGTGGCCGGCATCTGCCGCCTGCTCACGGGCTCTTTCCGCGGATATGTAAATATCGCCGATGGCAAATTCACCCTCGCCGGGCTTATTTTCATTAAGCGGTTCGAGAAAAGAAAAAGACAGCACATCAGTGGGAGCATCCCTGCCTCTGTACTGCTTGTTAAGAGATCTTATATACTGATCGTCGACCAGGATTAGACCGACTTCTCCTCCATCCAGATCATTGTCGGCCAGGAGACTCTTTACAGTAGTGGCCAGGGTCTCAGTTAAGGCTTTTGAAAATGAAATTTCTTCAACCAGGCAGTTTATGTGAACATTCATGTATAGACAGTGCCCCTTTCGGGTCAGGCCCTTTTTTCAAGTTCTGCTTTGAGGGTTTTTTCCGGATATTCTATCCTCCGGTGATATATGCCCGACATGATGTATATAAATGATTCTGCGATCTGGTCAAGTTCTTTAAGAGTTAAATCGGACTGGTCAAGCTGCCCGTCTTCAAGCTTATCTTTGATCATCCTGCGGGCCATAGATTCCACCCGACTGCTGGAAGGCTTTGAGAGTGAACGGACGCCCGCCTCCACGGCGTCGGCGAGCATAACAATAGCCGCCTCTTTGGATTGCGGTTTCGGCCCTTCGTAGCGGAACTTATCGCTGGACACCTCTTCACGGCATTCGTTTTCCAGGGCCTTCTGGTAAAAGAATGAAACCATGCTGGTCCCGTGATGCTGAACGATAATGTCAAGGATTGGATCCGGCAGGCGGTACTTCCTGCCAATTTCGAGCCCGTCCTTGGGATGGGCGCTGATAATCAGCGAACTTAAATTGGGCGTCAGCCTCGTGTGGGGGTTATCGCCCGACAACTGGTTTTCTGAAAAGAAATAAGGCCTTTTAAGTTTACCTATATCGTGATAATAAGCTCCCACCCTGGTCAACAATGCATCGGCATTGACCGTTTCAGCAGCCGATTCAGCCAGGTTGGAAACCATCATGCTGTGATAGTAAGTGCCCGGGGCTTTCAATAACATTTCCTTGAGCAGAGGGTGGTTGGGATTTGACAGCTCCAGCAAAGTGATGGCCGTAGTTACTCCAAAAAAGTTCTCCAGGTAAGGCAGCAGGCCGATAGCCACTACTGATGAAAATATCCCGTTCCCGATACCGGCCATAATGCTGTAACTAAAATTAAGCAGGGAATCATATTCGAAGCTGACATTGCCGAAGTAGAGGTAGGCGGATGTTATGACCACGGCATTGGTTACAGCCACGAAGAAACCGGCCCGGGCCAGGTCGCTGCGCTGGCTCAACCTGGTTACGGCATAAATGGACACCAGACCCCCGGTCAGGGCCACCGCCATAAATGAAAAATCGCCCCCGCTAATCAAACCCACGGCCAGGATCAGGGCAAAATTTATAATCAGGGCCAGTTTATACCCGAACATTACCGTAGTTAAAATAACCCCGATCGCCACCGGAATCAGGTAACCGGAAAAATAGTTGGCCGCCACGCAGAAGATGAGGGTAATGACAAAAACGATCCCCAGCAGCGAAAGAAGCCGGGGACTGGCAAAAACTTCTTTGGCAAATATCGATATGTAGATGCCCGCCACTACAAATAAAATGACCAGAAACAAGAAAAGGCCGATATAGGCAGAATAATCGGCCCTCTGGCCCCGGATTAAGCCCATATCCTCCAGCTGTGAATACTGGTGTTCGGTAACCAGTTCTCCCTCACTGACGATAAGAGTATTGCGGAGAATGATTACCGGATCGACCTCTTCGCGGGCCGCTTCCCTTTTCGCCTCGGTCGCTTCTTCGTTATAAAACATATTAACCTCAACCAGGGGCTCTACTAAGACTTCGGCCACTCTTTTCAGGTTGGCGCTGGAAGGATAAAGGGCAATTTCGCGGGCCAGCTCTCTTTTGGCTGCTTCTTCCTCATTTTCCCTGATGCCGGCTTCGAAAACTTCCCGGACGGAGTTGTTCAGCCTTTCCTGCAGATCCCTTAAATTATCTTCCGTCGTTAACAAAGATGCCACCGTGTCATCCGACAGCTCTTCGGGAAGAAGACCCTGGATCATCTCGATTTTATCTTCGGTTTCAAGTTCTTCATTCTTGTTTTTTATTTCCACGACTTCATCAAAAAAATAATTTATTTCAGCCAGGGCGCCTTCTAAAACCAGGGGATCATAGTCGTAAACTTCGGATACATTTCGAGCCGCTTCCTCACGCAGCCGTTCAGTGGCATAAGTATCTTCTGCATCGCGGGGGGCATAAATGGTCTGCGGGCTCGGCCGGCCAACGGATACATCCAGCCGGGCCGGCATGCTTACAACAAGCATGATCAGGTAGACAGTCAGGAAAAGAGCTGCTACCAGGACAAGTTTTTGTAACCGGACGTTATCTTTAAAAGCTACCGACCGGTTGAAAATTTCACCGAGCCTTGTTTTCTTTTTCATTAATTACCCTTCCCTTTGAACCTTCGTACGCTTCGTAAGCCTTGATAATGCACTGGACCAGCGGATGGCGGACAACATCTTTTTCCGTCAGATGCACGACGGCTATACCATCTATATTTGATAGGATCCGTGATGCTTCCTCCAGGCCGGAATACCTGCCTCCGGGCAGGTCAACCTGGGTCACGTCCCCGGTGACTACTGCCTTGGAACCAAAACCGAGCCTGGTCAAAAGCATTTTCATCTGCTCTGAAGTAGCGTTCTGCCCTTCATCAAGGATGACAAATGAATCATCCAGGGTCCGCCCGCGCATGTAAGCCAGGGGGGCAATCTCAATGATGCCTTTTTCCCTGTACTTCTGGAATACATCCACCCCTAAAAGATCGTACAATCCGTCATAGATGGGCCGTAAATAGGGGTCCACTTTTTCCTGAAAGTCCCCCGGTAAAAACCCGAGGTGCTCGCCTGCTTCTACCGCCGGACGAGTCAGGATTAATCGCTGAACCTGTTTGCTTTTCAGGGCATCGACCGCCATGGCAAGGGCCAGGTAAGTCTTCCCCGTCCCGGCCGGGCCAATCGACAAAACAATATCATAAGCACGGATCGCTTCCAGGTATTTTTTTTGGCCGATAGTCTTCGGCCTGATCTGTTTGCCGCGGGGGGTGACCAAAATCAGATCGCTAAACAGGGAGCGGATTGAACCGACATCTCCCTGCCTGGTTAGTTTAAGGGCGTATTCAAATTCCCGGCCGGTCAGCATATGGCCTTTTCGGATATGGGCCAGCAGTTCCTGGAACATGGCATAAATCGCTTCTACGGCTTCGGCTTCCCCTTCTATAACCAGTTCGTGCCCTTTTGGGATCAGGCGGACATTAAAATTATCTTCAACCAGGCTGAAATGACGGTCCTGTTTGCCAAACAGCTGAACCGCTTCATCTCCACTGGCAATCGTTACCGTCCGGCTTGTAATGTTATCTGCCAATAAGCAGCATGCCCCTTTCTATTCTATTCTATACAGGTATTATATTATCATTTGTTGTTAATCTAAGATAGTTAGAAAAAAGATTTCTCCCTCTCCGCGGTTTTCTCCCATTTGTAAAACCACTTGATGATGGCTTTTACTGATTTTTATTGGGTCTTAGGGCCGCAAATATTTCGTAGATGATTTTCAAAGCGGCCTTGGAGGTAATATTAGCGCAGTCGATGGGTGGGGCTACTTCGACAAGGTCGATTGCTTTCACCGGAAGGAGGTTAATGGTATCGCGCACTAATTCAATTAGTTCCCTGGTGGAAAGGCCCCCGGCCTGGGGCGTGCCGGTTCCCGGCGCATAAGCGGGATCCAGGATGTCTATATCTATGCTAAGATAAACGGCCTTTAGACGATCCATTCGGGTGGCCATTCGATCAATAATGGCTTTATGCCCCTCCAGGTAATACTGGCGCGCGGTAACCAGGTTAATGTCTCTATTTTCTTTTAAAAAAACAATTTCTTCAGGTTCATATTCCCTGATTCCAACCAGGAACAGGTTGGCGGGCCTGACATTTTCCTGCTCAAGGAAGCGCCTTTGCGGACAGGCATGCGACCAGTGCAATTCTTTATAGCTATCCATCAGGTCACAGTGGGCATCAAGGTGCACCATGCCCACTTGATGGGGATGATAATGGCCGGCAAAGGCTTTGCCCAGCGGAATAGTAACCGAATGGTCACCACCCAAAAACAGGGGAAGCCTGCCGGTCTGCAGCAGGGCGGAAGCCTGCTCTTCAACTTCCCTGTAGTAGTCATTCCAGTCATCTTTTAATAAAACATTGCCCCGGTCGTGGATAACCAGACTGCGCAGATCCCGTCCTTCTTCCGAGAAGGGCGAAGTCCCGGCGGATAGCTCCCTTAAGTGGTCAGGCGCCTGAGCGGCTCCGCATGGCCCGCTCACAGCGCCGTCAAAAGGAATCCCCATGATCAGGATATCGCTATCCTCGGGGGGTCCGGTTTTTATTCCTGCCCAGTACTTTTTCTCCGCCATCTCATTCCCCCTAATTTACCTCTGCCGGCTGAAAACAGTTTTGCTTTTCCTACTCGAGGCAGGAGGAGCTGAAATGGCCTCATGGAAGATAAAGGCTGCTACCAGGGAATTTTTATCGCTTAACAGTTTACGCAGGTTTCTTGAAGCAGAAGCCTCCGGTCCGCTTTTTTTAACCTTTTTTCTTGACTCGAGGATTGTTTCCGGTTGTTTATTCTCAACTTTATCTTCCTCTTCTTGATCATCGTAAGCGTCATAATCTTCCTTCGGCCTGGTGGATCGGAAAAAAGCAGAGTCATCAAAACTGCTTCGTTGCGGCCTTCCGGGCATCGTCCGCTCGGTGCCGATAACACTGCGGCGCTGTGGAGGCTGCTGTTTCCTTTTTGCCGCACCGATGAGCCTGTTCAGCACATTAAAAACGATGATTATCACAATAAAAGTAATAAGCCCTTCCATTGGAAAGCCTCCCGCTTTTTAAAGGTTGTCTTCTTCCTGGTCTTCCTGGCTCATCTTGCCGATGCTATCTCTCATATCGGTATCAGCCATTACATTTTTAAGCTGGTAATAATCCATAACTCCCATATTTCCTTCTCGCAGCGCCTGGGACAGAGCCCGCGGCACTTCTGCTTCAGCTTCGGTCACTTTTGCTCTCATTTCCTGAACTGAAGCAATCATTTCCTGCTCCTTGGCTACAGCCATAGCCCGCCGCTCTTCTGCCTTGGCCTGGGCAATACGCTTGTCCGCCTCGGCCTGGTCTGTCTGAAGCTGGGCCCCGATGTTCTTGCCTACGTCTACATCGGCCACGTCAATCGATAATATCTCATAAGCAGTTCCCGAGTCCAGTCCTTTTGCTAAAACTGTATTGGATATCGTATCGGGGTTTTCCAGAACCACCTTGTGGTTATCAGAAGATCCGATCGTGGTGACAATACCCTCTCCAACCCGGGCAATGATGGTTTCTGCACCGGCTCCGCCGACCAGGCGATCGATATTGGCCCTTACTGTAACCTTGGCCCTGGCTTTGACTTCAATCCCGTCTTTAGCCACTGCGGCCACTACCGGAGTTTCAATTACCTTGGGATTAACGCTCATCTGGACCGCTTCCAGGACATCGCGCCCGGCTAAATCAATAGCGGCAGCCCTCTCAAACTGCAGCGGGATTTCAGCCCTCTGGGCGGCAATCAGGGCATTAACAACCCGGTCCACATTGCCGCCGGCCAGAAAGTGACCTTCCAGTTTATTAGCGCTCAGGTCCAGTCCGGCCTTGGTGGCTTTAATCAACGGGACTACAATTTTAGCCGGAATGACCCGGCGCAGCCGCATTCCGATCAATGAAAAAATTCCCACCGGCACCCGGGCCGCCAGGGCGGAAATCCAGAGCCCTAAAGGAATAAAACTAAAAATAACAGCCACAAAGATAACCACTACGACTATAAGCGCCAACAATGGAATTATGCCTTCAAGTATGCCTTCAAACACTTAAAAAACCTCCCCTTCAATCTAGATAAAACTTGAGTTATTAGTTTTCATTATTTTCCCCGGCTTTGCGGACGATAACCCGCACACCTTCAACCCTTTCCACCATGACCTTCTCGCCGCCGGCGATATAAGAACCGTCGCTGACCACATCGATTCTTCTACCGTCAATTTCTGCTGCTCCGGAAGGACGCAGGGCAGTAAGGGCTACCCCTACTTTTCCGGTTAGGTTCTTCTGGTCAAGCGGAGCTACGTAGCCCAGATCTGCCGTTTCTGCCTCGGACAGTATGATATGACGGAGCGCTCCCCGGCGGGCAAAAAAGCGGAAGGCCAGAATAGAAAAAACAGCGGCCAGAATAATCGAAATCAACAGCATCAACATACCGGTCTGGACTGAAACCGCCGCCAACACAATAGAAATAATGGTAGCAACCAGGCCGGCAATGCCAAAAACGCCAAAGCCGGGCATTACGGCTTCTACCAACATCAAACCAATACCGAAGGCAAACAGGAGTAAGACCCAGTATTCCGCCATGCCGGCAGCGATATTACCTCCAAAGTAGAGGGCAAAGGCAGCCAGGCTGATCAAGCCGGCCGCCCCAAAACCGGCCGTAATAACCTCCAGGGCCAAACCGCCAAAGCCGATCATCAACAAAATGGTTCCCACCACGGGGTTGGTGGTCAAGCGAACCAGGCTGTCGGCGGTCCGCTGTTCAACCGGGCGCCATTCGGCATTTTCAAGCCCAACAGCTTCCAATAATGCAGCCTGATCATTGACCGTGCCCTCACTGTATCCTACTTCCAATGCTTCGCCGGCGGTCAGGGTCAATAAAACTCCTTCTTCGACCAGGCCTTCGATAGCGATGTCCCTGCGGACCATGGCCGAGGCAATTCGGGGATCCCTTCCTCTGCGTTCAGCCATGCCGGCCATTTCTTTTTCCCAGAAAGAAAGCATTTTCTCATCAACTTCGCCCACCCCGAGGTAGCTGGGTTCGGCAGCGCCAATGGTGCTGCCCGGGGCCATGTAAATTTCATCGGCGGCCAGGGCCAGGTAAGCTCCGGCCGAGATGGCATTGGGGCGGACAAAAGCATATACCGGCCGGTCATATTCATCCATGAACCGTCTGATGTCTTCGGCAGAATTGATAAATCCCCCCGGGGTGTCCAGCTCCAAAACCACCGCTTCAGCGCCCATATTCCGGGCTTCTTCAAAAGCGAAAGCAGTGTAGCTCCTGGTACCCGGATCTATCATCCCGCTGATCTCAATGACCGCTACCACCTGGTTTACGGCTTTCCCGCTCCCAAAGGGCATAAAAATAAGCAGTCCGCAAACCAGACAGGCAAACCAGAGTAGAATTCTTTGTTGTGGCGACACAACCTGCCTCCCCCGATATAAAGGTCCGGCCTTGAAAGCCGGACCTTTAATACAATTTATTGCAGTTTTTCTTCAACCATCCGCCGAACGATGCTTCCGTCGGCCTTACCCTTAACCCTGGGCATCAGCAGACCCATCACTTTACCCATGTCCCGCCTGGTGTCAGCCCCGGTTTCAGCTATCGCTGCCTCGACCATTTTTTCCAATTCTTCCTCGGAAAGCTGTTCGGGCAGATATTTCTTGAGTATTTCTATTTCTCTTTTTAGATCATCAAGCAATTCCTGACGGTTGGCTTTTTGGTAATCGCCCATTGATTCCTGGCGCTTTTTGACTTCTCTGGTCAAGACGGCCAGTTCTTCCTCAGCATCAAGAGGAGCTCTTTTGGCAATGGCGCTGTTCTGCAATTCAGACCTCAGCATACGGATTACAGATAAACGGAAACGATCCCTGGCTCTGGTGGCTTCTTTTTGTTCTTCAAAGAGCTGTTCTGACAAAGATTTTTCTGCCATATAAGTGCCTCCTCAGTCCTTACCGGCGCCTTTTACGGGCAGCATCCGCTTTCTTTTTCCGGCGCACACTCGGCTTTTCATAATGTTCACGCCGGCGGGCTTCAGATAAAACCCCCGCCCGGGCACATTGTTTCTTAAACCTTTTCAAAGCTTTGTCCAAGGTTTCATTTTTGCCTATTTTAACTTCTGCCATAATTCTTCCCCCCTCTCCTTAAACCAATACCCAGGGACTTTGCTAGAATGATTTTAAACACCCCTGCCCTTGGCTATGGTCTGCAGCAAAGGTCTTCCTCCCAGGAGGTGGAGGTGAAGATGAAAAACAATTTGTCCAGCATCAGCGCCGCAGTTGATCACAATCCGGTACCCTTTCTTATCGATCTTGAAGGACCTGGCAATTTCATTGGCAACTGTATGTAAATGGCCCATCAGATCTTCGTCGCTTTTTTCCATATCCAGCACGGTAGGAATGTGCTTGCGCGGCACAATCAGGATATGGATGGGGGCCGCCGGGTTAATGTCTTTAAAGGCAACCGCCTTGTCATCTTCGTAAACAATTTCTGCGTCCAGTTCCCGGTTAATGATCTTGCAAAAAATACAGTCTGCTGACATACTGATTCCTCCTGACCGCTATTATAACACAGCCTTTTTGCCTTGAGAAGCAAAGGGCAAACCCTGACAGGCCATGTTAATAATTAGTTCGCTAGCCTACCCTTAATTACCTTTTTACGGAAAAAACTTTTATAATAATGGCCGTGACCATCGCGATCATTTTGCTAATCCCCGTTCTATGCTATTATGTATTTGGATTATAACTTAAGCCATATTCAAAACCGGGCCAGTTCGCAATATACTTGCCAGGCAGGACCAAGGCATTAAAAAGCATTAAATTGAACAACAAAGGGTTATGGCGGGAGAAATTACTATGGAAATTGAGATCCGGGAGGCACTTGAAAAAAATAACATCCTGTTTATCGACGTCCGCTCGCCCGGCGAATACAGGGAAGCCTCGATTCCCGAGGCTGTTAATATCCCTCTTTTTGAGGACCGGGAATATTACCAGCTCAGTATTATTTTTTACCAGATGGGAGAACAGGAAGCCAGGAGAACAGCCCTTGATATGGTTGCTCCCAGGCTCCCGGCTCTGGTCAAAAATATAACGGAGGCCAGCGGCAGTAAAAAGCCTCTCCTTTATTGCAAAAGGGGTGGTATGCGCAGCCTGAGCCTGGACCAGGTTCTAGCGCTGGCGGGAGTGCCGGTTTACAGGCTTAAGAACGGTTACAAGGCCTACCGGCGTTATGTCACTGAATGCCTCAGTAAATACGATCTTAAAAGCAAGATTTACGTCCTCAACGGACTGACGGGAGTCGGTAAAACTTTGGTTTTGAAAGAACTGGAACAGAAGGGTGTACCGGTACTGGACCTGGAGGGGTTAGCCAGGCACCGCGGGTCCGTATTTGGGGCGGTAGGTTTTGATAAACCCCGATCCCAGAAAGATTTTGATGCCCTCTTGCTGCAGCAGCTCCACCAAATGCAAAACGAACCCTACCTGGTTATCGAAGGAGAGGGGCAAAGGATTGGCAATGTATATCTTCCCCATTTTTTAAGGGAAGCCATGAAGCAGGGTAACCATATTCTTTTGACTGCCCCCCTTGAGGTTAGAGTAAAACGCATTGTCGATACCTATGTCCAGGCTCCTATGAATGATGAAATACGCGGACAGCTTCAATCTTCGCTTAAATCCCTGGAACGGCGGTTGGGAAAAAGCAAAACAGACATGCTGACAGCTATGATCAAAAAAGGAGATTATTACGCTGCCGCAGAAATATTATGCAGGGATTATTACGATCATTATTACAACGATTCCAGGCCGGGGTTTTCGGAGTTTACAGAAACGATAGACGCTTCAGATTTGAATCAAGCGGCAGGTAAGATTATGGCTCTGATAACCGAAAAATATCCTGCCCCCCGCTTAAAAGCTTGCTTTAGTTAAGTTATGCGATTGACGGGTTACATTGAATTAACCTATTAACGCTGCTTTTTCTTTTTAAAAATACCAAACATCGAAAGGAGCATTAACAGTTATGAATCCTTATGACGCTGCCCATAAACTGGCAGGCACCCTCCGGGAATCAGAAGTATTCAAGGAATTGAAAAAAGCCCAGAAAGACTTAAAAGCTGATGAAACAGCAAAAAAAATGATTCTCGACCTGCGCGGTAAACAGCTGGAGCTGCACAGGCAAAAACTATCCGGCATCGAAGTATCCAAGGAACAAGAAGAAAGATTGGAAAAACTACTTGAAGTGGTAAACATGAATATGGTGGCAAAAAATTTTTTACAGGCAGAATACAAAGCCCTGGTTCTTCTGCAGGACATACAAAAAATCATCGGCGAGGCCACCGATGAAATCTTTGATGAAGAATTAATGAATATCATGGGAGATAAAGAGGCAGATGATCAGCAATAATCAGCACTGATCTCCCATTTTCAATTAAAACCCCTCTACCTGACCACCATAACGGGCCGGGTGGTTCCCGATAACTCCTGGGGACCAGGAGGTTTGTGAAATTATAATACCGTGAGGGCGGCGGGAAGATCGCTTAGTTTATCAAGAACCAGATCAGGCTTTTCGGGGAGCAGTTCTTCAGGCTTGCTTTGGCCACCCAGCAATATTCCGCTTTTTACCCCGGCATTTCTGGCAGCATAAAGATCCGAAAGGCTGTCTCCAATATGAATAGTTTCATTTTTATCTACCCCGGCCCAGGACATTGCCTTAATTATACCTTCGGGGGAAGGTTTTAAAAAACTGACGTCATTTCTGGTTATAACCATTCCGAAGCGATCATGAAGATCCAATCGATCCAGCATTTTTTTAACACAACTGCGCCCTATATTGGAAACCAGGGCCAGCTCAAAATCTTTTAGAGCAGCCAGGGTTTGGTCTAGATCCGGGGCCGGAACCCAGCGGGAAGCCGCCTCCAGGTCATAACGATCGTATATTTCATCTACCAGGGCCAGAAGAGATCCGTTCCTGAAACCCCACCGGGGGCTCATTTCCCGGACCAGGTTGTAGATAGCCGCATAATCAAGGCCGATCAAAACCTCTTGGGGGATATTTTTTGCCAGCAGCATCCGGGTGGTTTCATCTACCGCTTCTTCCAGGTTCCATTGAAAATCTACCAGAGTCCCTTCCCAATCTAAGGTGATTAATTTCACAGGCCGAACATCCCTCCCGCTTTGATCAGAAATAAGGGTGACTATCCTGCCGCAGTTAAGTTGATTGTAACCCTACAACTATGAATTCATGGCAAAGTCGTCCCGTCCGATCCAAAATATTAATCCAAAAATTCATAGGCATCAGTGAAATTGAGCTCCAACATCAGGACCCCGGCCAGAATACGCTCGCAGTTTCTATCAATACACTGCATACCGCCGGATAATTTCTTTAAACGTTCCGTTTTTTCCCTCAGCTCAGCTATGATAGCGGCTATTTCATTAAGTTTATCTTTCTCAGCAAGCATTTTTAACACCTACTTTCGCAAATCTTTAAAGCGGGACGCCTTGACCAGGTACCGGGGCAGGGTTCCATGCTCATGAAACTCAATATGGTAAGAAAGACCTGTTTTCAAGCGAAGCAGCCTGGATAATTCCTGGAGAACAATAGTCCTGTCAGCACCGGATCCCGGTACCAGTTCAACCTTAAGGGTGGCCACGTCCATATCTCCTTTTTTGGTGAGCACGAGTTCATATTCATCTCCCAGTTCTGAGATGCTGCGGACCACTTCTTCCACCGAAACGGGACTGAACAGGACCCCTTTTACCTTGGTAATGTGATCTACACGTCCCTGGACTCCTCCTTTTATGACCCTGAAAGTTCGTCCGCACCCGCACGGTTCTCCCCACATTCCCACGTCCTTGGAATCAAAGCGGATGCAGGGCTGGGCATGACGGTCAAAGGCAGTTATGATAATCTTGCCCGGCCGTTCGGGCTCCTCGATGAGCCGCCCGTTTTCCAGATCAACCAGCTCAACAAGGAAAAAAGCTTCGTTGACATGAACTCCTCCCGGCCGAGAGGTGCATTCATATGCCCAACCGCCAATTTCGGTGGCCCCGACATGATCGTAAACTTCGGCGCCCCAGGCCTCTTCCATCCGCCTCTTGGTAGCGGGCACACTGGCCCCCGGTTCACCCGCACAGAGGATTCTTTTAATATTAAGCTCCCGGGGATCCATCTTGAGCAATTCCCGGCAGCTGTCTGCCATACCGAGCACGTAGGTGGGGGTAGCCATAAAAGCAGTGGCCCTGATTTCTTTCATTTTCAAGAGCCGTTCTTCGGTATTAAGGACCCCCCCGGGCACAACCTCGCAGCCCACTTTCTCGCAGGCATAATGCCCCGCCCAGTAGGCAATAAAAACATTATAACCGAAGGGTATAAAGACCCGGTCGGTATTCCTGAAGCCCTGAGCCCATAAAATATAAGCCCAGCACTCGTTCCACCACTCCCAGTCCTCCCAGGTGTCCGGCTGGTAAACAGGCTGACCGGTGGTCCCACTGGTCTGGTGGTACTCAGTCACTTTTTCCAGAGGCACGCAGAGGCTCTCTCCATAAGGCCAGGGTTCTTTGGCCTGCGCGGTCCGGTAATCTTCCTTTTGCAGGGTGGGAACCTTGGCGACGTCGTCCCAGCTCTGCAAATCATCGGGCTGGAAACCAGCTTGATCGTAAAGCCGGCGGTACATTTTGGAATTGTTGTAACCCCACTCCACAATCCGTTTAAATTTTTTAAACTGTAACGACCGCAGCTTTTCCCGGGGCAGCGTTTCCAGGACGGGATTCCAGTAGCGGTCACTGCTTTTGACTTCCATCAATGCACTTCCTTCCACCGTAGTCAGTAAATAAATAGCGCTGCGCGTTGACAATTGAAAACCCCGCCATGAGATGATCTCAAGTTACATACCATGCCAGCGGTTAAAAAGGTTATGGTTGATCTGGAACTGATCCAGCACTTTCCCCACCGTCTGGTTGATCAGATCATCTATTGTCTGCGGACGATGATAAAAAGCAGGCATGGGGGGCAAAATAACGCCGCCCATTTCAGCCACCCGGGCCATCAGCTGCAGATGCCCCATGTGCAGAGGGGTCTCTCTGACGACCATCACCAGCTTCCTTTTCTCCTTCAAGGTTACATCAGCGGCCCTGATTAAAAGGTTCTGATTAAAAGAATTGGCCACCCCGGAGAGACTTTTTATAGAACAGGGCGCGATAATCATGCCGTCTGTATAAAAAGAACCACTGGAAATTGAAGCGGCCATATTACAAATATGATGGACCTCGGTGGCCAGTTTTTCAACCTGCCTGACGGCGTATGGTGTCTCCATTTCGATATTTTTTTTCGCCACCTCGGTAGTTACAAGATGGCTCTCTATGCCCAAATCGTTCAATACTTCAAGGGTTCTAATACCGTAAATTGAACCGGTTGCTCCTGAGATGCCGATAATCAGTCTCAAGCTATTGCTTCCTCCTTTGCAATATTTCTTCAGCGCGCAGTGCCGCTTCTTCTGTAAACATCAAACGACGGTAGCGTGGACTGCCGGGGCCATCAGGGGAAGTGGTGGCATCAAACCCTATCTTGGCCGTTTCTCCGTTTTTTACTGATGGATCGATGCTGTAGCCTTCCAGCCCGGGAAGGCAGACCAGATCTTTTGTTCCCTGGAAGCGGGTAGCCAGGGCCCAGAGCACTTCCCGGGGATTATGGATATCGATATCCTCGTCAACTACCACCACGTGTTTTAAGCGCCGGTCCAGGTTTAAAGCGAGGTGGATTAAACGACGGATTTCACGGTTGGAAAGCTTGGGAGCCACCTTGATCACACCCTGAAAAGTAAGGGCGCCGGGAAGAAAAGCCACTTCCAGCACTTCCGGGATGAGGCGGTTTAATTCCTGCCACAACTCGGCGCCGCTGAAAGCAGAAAGGATAACCTCCGTTTCCATTCCCCAGGGCATGATTACAGAAAGGATCGGTTCCCGCCGGCAGGTTACAGCCCGGACCTCAATGACCGGACTTTGAGCCTGGAAATAATATCCTGTGCTTTCACCAAAAGGCCCTTCTTCTTCCCTGACCCCGGGCAGAATCTCGCCTTCAAGGATGATCTCCGCCAGGGCCGGGATGGACAGGTCAACGCTTGTAGCAGGAGCAAGAGGCACCGGCCGGCCGGCCATTGCTCCGGCCAGATCAACCTTGCTCTTGAGGTCTTTCTTGATTGTAACCGCAGCCGCCACTAGCTCCGCCGGATGCAGGCCCAGGGCGACGGCCACGGGCAGCGCTTTGCCGTCCTGTTCCGCCCGCTTGAAGTAGTCGGACAGGGGGGGGCTGGCCAGGAAAACTCCAAGCCTGTTTTTGCCTTTTAATTGCAGCCTGTGAATTCCGGTGTTTAAAACCCCGGAAACAGGATCCCTGGCCATGAGCACACCTGCCGTAAGATAAGGGCCCGCATCCCCGGCATGAAAGATAGGGGCGGGCAAAAGGGCCGGCAGATCGAGATTTTCGGTGTAGACTACTTCCTGACAGGGAACATTACCGCTGACCATTTCCGGTTCCAGGGTTTTGAAGCGTTTATCCAGGTAAGCATCCCGCAGTCCTGCAGTGTCACAACCCAGGGCCAGGGCCAGCTTACGGCGGCTGGCCAGAAGATTGCCGACAATTTTTTGGCCCGGGAAACCAATCACATTTTCAAAAAGGACCGCCGGGCCTCCCTGCTCTGCCAGCACTTTACTTAAAACAGCGGTGACTTCATACTGCGGCTTGATGGCATCTTTAATTGCCAGCAGCTCGTTTTCTTCTAATAAAACGTTGAGAAAACTTCGCAAGTCTACAGCCACCGTTCCGGGATCCTTTCTACTGGGTTTAAAATCTTAATTGAATAGGGGATCTCATGAACTTGCCCCCGGCCGAAGCGGATTTGTAATTTATGTTCATATTTTTCTTGATCAGCAGAAACGAGAGCCGAAACATTTTTATAACAATATTTATGGGTTCCCGCTGCCAGATCTCTTAGGGCCAGCTGCACTTCTTTTTCTTCCGGCAGATCCGCAAGGCTGTTTACAAATACATCGTAATGAAACATCAACCATCCCTCCTAGAAATTTTACCTGGGCTTAAATCCGTATTTTTCCCAGTTATTAAGGACTTTATCCTGTATTTCCTTTGGATAAACATTCTTAAAGGAAACCAGGCTTGGCACCTCACTGAAAGGATCCCAATCAAGGGGGAAAGTGCAGTCGAAGAGAACCTTGGGGCCAACTGACTTTTTCCGTTCAGCAGCGCTGAGGAAAGGATAGAGGGGTGTCCCCACACCCTGGTAGACGTGGATCCCGTTGATGGGATGGCAGCGGGTGCACAGGGCATGAATAATCTCATCAACGTTGTAGATATCAGTCTTATCGTCCACCACCAGAACCATATGGAACCAGGGCCCCAGTTTACTGCCGAAAACAGCCTGGGCAATCTGGGTGGCAATATTAGTGTATATTGCTTTAACGCCGACCACCACCAGGTGGTGGGTCGATTCGGGCAGCATATAAACTCCGGTGATGGGAATGCCCTGGTTGCGCAGCAATTTATCCATTTCCAGCCCCAGGGTGAAAGACCGTAGCAGCTGCCCTTCATCAGTGGGGACTCCCATATTGGAAATGGTTGTAATCGGATCATTGCGGTAGGTGATGGCTTTGACCCGGTAAACTGTGCGCAGGTCCCGCGGAGAGGTGCGGTAGCCGGTGTATTCACCGAACGGCCCTTCTTCCAGGGATACATCGGGTAATATTTCACCTTCTATAACAATCTCTGCATGAGCAGGCACTTCTAAATCCACCGTTTCGCATTTAACCAGCTCCACCGGCTGTTCCATCAGCATTCCGGTAAATTTCGTTTCCGGGATCGGAGAAGGCGCTGAAGCAGCCACCGCAGAGAGGGGGTCGGGGCCGATCACGGTAGCAAAGGGCATGGCTTCTCCCCGGGGCTTGTACTTTCCGTGAAATACTTTTCCTCCATCAGAGAAAGGTAAAAGAGGGCCGGTCATGGTCTTGTGATCATATACCATCTGGCGGTACATGCCCCAGTTGACATCGCCGTTGTCCGGATCTTTGGTCACCACAAAATGCCAGGTGCAAAGATAGCGCCCTCCGTCCCCATCATGGACCATGGGACCGGGAAGGCTGAAAAGGTCGGCCTCAGGGCCGATGATAATATTCTCTTTGCAGGGGGCCTGCTCCTTTTCGATCAAAACCGGTTCTACGGGCGAACGGTTGGTTCTTTTCAGATATTCTGCGGCAATTTCGGGGATACTGCTGTCCGGATCCAGGCCCATGGCCAGGGCCAGTTTGCGGTGACTGGTCAGGGGCGCTCCCAGGTAGCGGTGCCCCGGGTAATCCTTTATTTTGTTCATCAAGGGGGAAGGAGCTTTTTCTTCGCATACCTTACGAACGATGGCCCCTGCTTCCAGATCCCAGTCCACCTCCTGCTCGATGGTGACCAGTTCACCTGCTTTTTCCAGGGCCTCAATAAACTCGCGATTATCCTTAAATACCAAGTTTATCCACACCTCCATATTTTAAGGTTCTTGACTTTATTTTTACCAACCTTTACTGGTTACTTTTTCGCAAAACTGATCCCACTTGTCCTGGGCAACCAGGATCATTTCCGCCAGTTCCCTGGCCACCCCTTTTCCGCCCGCTTTCTCCGTTACCCAGTGGGCCACTTCCAAAGCCTGGGGTTTCGCATCCGAGGGAGCAACCGCAAATCCAACCCGCCGCATCACCCCGAGATCTATGACCTCATCACCAACATAACAAACCTGATCATCGGTAATACTTAATTCCTCCATTAATTTTTCATACTGCTGGATCTTCTCCTTGGTTTCATAATAGCGCTTAACGCCAATATCCTGCATCCGGGCAGCCACAGTCTTCGACTTACGGGTAATTATGGCAACCTCAATACCACAAAACATCAAAGCGTTGCTTCCGAAGCCGTCTTCATGGCAGAAGGCCCTCAGGCGGCCACCTTCTTCGTTGTACAGGACCGTATTGTCTGTCAGGACTCCATGGACATCAAAAATTACCAGTTTTACTTTTTTTGCCCTCTCAACCGCATCTTCCCAGTTTTTACCAAACGACACTGTATTTCCTCCTTTTTTGAAGTTTTCGGCTTGCCTTTTCTGCAGACCGCCCGAGGACAGCCAGCCTTTTAAAATCCATACTCCTGCCAGCGGGACTGGACTTTTTTAAGCACTTCTTCTTCCAGGACAATTTCTCTGGGTTTATTTTCCCATTCATAAGGGGTTGTGGCGTCAATTAAAATACGGGAAGTAATCAGTTTGTTGGAGGCGGGGTCTAAAGAGGGATCTAAAGGAGTAGAGCGCCCCCGTTTGATTAATTCTGTGTCGCGCACGGGGTCATAGCGAACAGACATGGCCCACAAAACCCTGCCTATATCGTCTGCCTTAATATCATCATCGACAACAATCACCCCTTTTATGCCATAGCTTCCGGTAGTGCTGGCAATGATCGCATTGGCAACCTGGGCGGAATGGCCGGGATAGCTCTGCTTTACCGAGGCAATGGCCCAGAAACGTCCCGCAGATTCGGGGGGAATATAAACAGATTGTATGCCGGGAATACGCATATTCTCCAGATCGGACCACAGGGAAGCATTGCGGGTAAAAGCCAGCAGCATATGGATATCAGTTACGGGACGGCCTACGGATGTAGCCCACAAGTGAGCATTGTTGCGATGGAGGACGCGCTTGACTTCCAGGCAGGGCTTCTTGATAACTTTGTCAATTTCATCCGTATAATAGCCGGTATACTCGCCAAAAGGCCCTTCGGGTTGGAAGTTATCAGGATCAATCTCACCTTCCAGGACAATCTCGGCCGTGGCAGGAATAGGCAGCCCGCTAAAATCGCTGACAATAAACTCGACCGGTTCTCCACGGATAGATCCGACAACATCATACTGGCTGACACCTTCCTGCTGCAGGGCTCCGGCCATAAACAGCAGCGGGTCGCAGCCAATCACCGCCGCCGCCGGCATTTTTTTGCCCATCTTTTTATATTTCTTTAAAATCCTTTCTCCCCGTTTGCCGGGCAGAATCTGGACGCCGCATCGCTTGTTGTCAAGCATTTGCATGCGGTAAGTACCGAGATTTATTTTCCCCGACTCCGGATCCTTTATGACCAGGAAAACCGCCGTGCCAATATAGCGGCCCCCGTCCAGGGGGTAAAATTTAGGCACCGGAAATTTTTCCAGGTTTACCGAGTCCACATCATCAATATTTTCCAGTACCGGCCCTGTCGAGGTTTCCCGGGCAGGGATTACTTCGCCCAGGGAAAACTTCATCCATTCTTTAGAAAGATCACACATTGAAAAGGTTTCCTTCATACCCATGGCAATAGAAAGGCGCCTGGAGGTTCCAAAAGCGCCGGTTAAAACGGGTGAACTGTACCCTTTCACATTTTCAAAAACCAGAGCCGGGCCCCCCTTCTCCTCGTTGAGCTTGGAAATATGGGAAATCTCCAGGTCCCAATCTACCTCCACTTTAATCCGCTTCAATTCACCGATTTCTTCACACTTCTCGATAAAATCCCTAAGGTCCATCATTTAAACCTCCTGATCATAATAGTAAAGAACTGCATATTAATAGTAATGAGGGGGCTTCCTATATCCTCTTTTGGTCAAGATTTAATAAATCTTAACAAAAAATAGTGCCAAAGTCAATAGAATTGAAATTACTATGACTATTCTAAGAAAAATACAAAACTGTTTATATTCAGCTATATAACAAAATAATTTATTTTCTCTCTTGACAAAATATTGTATTTATATAATAATTTTAGGCAAACCAGACACTAACTGATCATGGAATAATTCACTTAAGTATGCTGCCCCAGTAAAATTGAAATTTCCTGGTTCAGATAAAGATGATCGCCTTTATTTCAATGTTTAGGATATAGAAGCATTTGTTGTTTTTTTGCTTTAACAGCAGGATTTTTTATTTCTACACCGGGCCCAAGCACCCCGGGAAAAGATTTTTAAGGGGGTATGTCATCCGGTTAAAAAAGTTTCCAGCCATAGAGAGGTTTTGTTTCTTTGTATCAACTCATAAGGAGGAAAAATGATGGCCAGCGATAAACAATTTCCAGATCCTCATCAATACGTTGCCGAGGAAATTCCGCCGGAGTTGGAGGGTTGGGAAGAAATGTATCCTCCCCACTTTCTCTTCGGTGAAGACCGAAAAGATTGGGAAAAAAAAGAGTTCTGGTATCTGGATAAAATTCACGCCCCCTACCCGATGCCGCCCCTGGACCAGATTTTCCAGCAGGCCTGGCAGATTTCTCTTTCTCAACACACCACTCGCATATTCTGCATTCCGCCTGCCCAGGGAGTCGCCCACCGCATGGTTGGCTGCTACCAGTACATCTGCGCAATCGAACCGCCGCCGGAAGAAATAATCAAGGAAAAAGCCGAGCTGTTCCAGGCTCGTGCTCATTACCCGGTAGAAAACTATGAACAGCTCTGGCAGGAATGGTTGACCCGGCTGCAAGCGCTCGGTGGAGAATTGGAAGCGATTTATGTCCCGGAAGAGCTGCCCAAGTACCTCCCCGCCGAAGATGTCTTTCCCAACCCCTTCAAGGGTTATGCTCCCTCTTATGAACTCATAGAAGCTTTTGATCAGGCTGTTAACTGCATGTATAAAGGCTGGCAGTATCACTTTAATTATTTAAACCTCACTTACCTCTACTACCTGATGTTTTTTGATGTAGCCAAAAAACTGTTCCCTGACATCAGCGACAGCGCCATCAGTAAAATGGTGGCCGGGGCGGAAGTATCCATGTTCCGCCCGGAAGAGGAGCTCTGCAAGCTGTCCAGGCTGGCTCATGCTTATCCCCGGGCAAGCGATGTTCTGAAAAAGGAAGCTCCGGCAGCAGAAAAGATGGAGGAACTGAAAAAGTTTGACGAGGGGAAAAGATGGCTCCAGGAAATGGAGGCTCTCAAAAAACCGTGGTTTTACATCTCCTGCGGAAGCGGATGGTATCACTACGAGGGCAGCTGGATCAACAAGCTGGACATTCCCTTTAATTATATTAAAAACTACCTGGAAAGACTGGATCGCGGCGAGCGGATTGAGAGGGCTTATGAAGAGATCAGCGAAGCCAGGGATAAACTGGTTGCCGAGTACAGCAAGCTAATTACGAGCGAAGAAGACAGAACTACGTTCTTCAATGCCTACAATGACTGCCGGACTATTTACAAGTATGCTGAAGACCACCTGTTCTGGGTTGAGCACTGGTTCCATACCATCTGGTTCGATAAAATGAGGGAAATAGGCGCTGTGATCGCCAAATTCGGGGCGATCCGTGAAGCGGATGATATTTTTATGTTCAACAGGCTGGAGGTCCCCACCCTCATTGAAGACGTAACTACCTCATGGTCCCTCGGCGAAGACATCCCCATGATGAAATGGTCGGAGAAGGCAGAAAAGCGTAAAAAAATACTGGACGCGGCGGCCAACTGGTCACCTTCTCCGGCGCTGGGTCCGGCCCCGTCAGAGGTTGCCGAGCCCTTTACGGTAATGCTGTGGGGTGTTACCACTGACAAAGTAGATGAATGGCTGAAAGGAACCACTGTTGAACCGGACAAGGTTACCGAAATTAAGGGATTTGCCGCCTCGGCCGGTCTTGCTGAAGGTGTCGCCCGGGTCCTTAAAAAGGCCGAGCATTTGGATGAACTGGAGGCCGGTGAAATAATGGTCTGCCCCAGCACCAACCCTTCCTGGGCCCCGGCTTTATCAAGGGTTAAGGCTGCGGTAACCGATATCGGCGGATTGACTTCCCATGCGGCCATTGTAAGCAGGGAATACGGTGTGCCATCAGTAACCGGAACCGGCATAGCCACCTCGGTCATAAAAACAGGAGACCTGATCAAGGTTAACGGTGATGAAGGCACAGTGGAGATCATCAAAAAGGCGGACTAAACCTGCAGCTTTTTTATATTAGAAGCCTTTGGTGCTCCGGGAAAAATACTTGTTCTGCCGGTTAAAGCAGGAGAAAGGTGTTGATTATAATGGATTATGTCCTTGATTACAGTGAAATTAACAAAAGTTTCTTAAACAGGGTCGGCGGCAAAAATGCCAACCTGGGGGAAATGATCAATAAAGGGATCAGGATCCCTCCCGGTTTTGCCGTTACCACAGACAGCTACCTTCTCTTCCTCGACAGGGCAGGTATTGGAAAGGAAATTTTTAAACTCCTGGCCGGAATCGATCTCTCTAAAAACGTGATGCTGAATGATATTAGCGCACAGGTGCGGGAAATGATTGCAGCATATTCCGTGCCGGCGGAAGTTGAAGAAGAGGTCCTCAAAAGGTACGAACTGCTGTGTGAAAAGTGCGGAGATAAAGAAACCCCGGTCGCCGTTCGTTCCAGCGCAACGGCAGAAGACCTGCCCACGGCCAGTTTTGCGGGCCAGCAGGATACCTACCTGTGGGTCCGGGGAAAGGAAGAAGTAATCGATGCAGTGCGCAGGTGCTGGGCCAGCCTTTTTACATCGCGGGCCATCAGTTACAGGGCCAACAACAACTTCCCCCATGATAAAGTTTTAATCAGTGTGGGGGTCCAGAAAATGGTCAATGCCCGGTCAGCTGGAGTCCTGTTTACCATCAATCCGTCCACCGGCGATCCTTCTCAGGTTATAATCGAAGGAAGCTGGGGTCTGGGAGAAGCTGTAGTTTCCGGCAATGTAAACCCCGATTATTTCATGGTGGATAAAATCCTCAAAGACATACACTGCCGCAAAATTGCCTGCAAAACCATTGAATGCCTGCCCTGCAGTGAAGGGCGGGGGGTGGAAGAAATTGATATCGATCCGGAGCGGCAAACAGTTCCCTGCCTGGAGGATAAAGAAATCATCGAGCTGGTTACAATTTCCAGATTGATCGAGGATCACTACGGCTATCCCCAGGATATAGAATGGGCCATTGAAAAAGATCTGCCCTTCCCGGAGAACATCTTCATCCTTCAAAATCGTCCGGAAACGGTGTGGAGCCAAAAAAAACGTGAAAACCTGCTGGAAAAGAAAAGCTCCCGGGATCTTCTTCTGGAAAGGGCCACCAAAATAATCAGGTTGTAATCCCCTGCGCTGTCTGTAAACAAAGCCGGGTTAAAAACCCGGCTTTTTATTTAAAACTCACCCCTTAAAAGTTTACCCACTTTTTCTTTGATGACGGGAACGGCTGAAAAATCTTCGATGGGGGTGCTTTCTTTCCACTGATCCCACTCGCCGCAGAGGGGGACTAATATATCCCGGCAACCGCGCTCGAAAAAAATCTTGTAATTGCGGGTTACTTTTCCGGCTATATTTTTAAGATCTTTTATTAATTTATCGCGCTCTTTTTCCCTGTGCAAATGAAATATAATTACTATATTGGGGCTTTCACAGTCTCTTGTCCCCATTCGCCCCCGTACTGTTTCTGCTACCGGGAAATGTTCATCCTGGTAAAACTCCAAAAGAGCCAGGCCTTCGTCCATATTGTTTACCACCACTACTACTTTCCAGCAATCCAGGGGTTCTTGTAGCCTCAACTCCCGCGGAGATGACTGCAGCTGATCATAAAGCTTTTCCAGGCAGGGAACACAGCGCTCATAAATACTGTTTTTCGTTTCCAGAAGCCGGGGATGGTTCTCAAAACTGATCCAAAAACCTTTATTTACCTCACGCTTCTTGCCCACATAAAACTCCACGTTTTCACTCCACTCCGCCCTCATACCCTGAAAGTGTTAGAGCCCTTCGGGCTCAAGCAAAATATGTTCGGCCAGATCAACTACACCATCTACAATAAGATCCGCTCCGGCAGCGGATAAAGAACTCCTGGTGCCGGCTCCGCTTAAAACCCCGACAGTGAAAAGCCCGGCTTGACTGCCCGCATCTATATCACATGGTGAATCTCCAACCAAAAATACCGAACCCGGGTTCATTCCCATCTGTTTCAGGCACAGCTGGACCGGTTCGGGATGGGGTTTGCTGTTGGCAGTATCAGGGCCGGTAACAATTGAACTAAAATAGACTTGAGGGTCCAAATTGCTGCGGGCAAACAGGTCCATTTTCCCCTTATAAAAGGAAGAAGTTACGACCCCCAGGACGATCCCCGAGGAAATCAGGCTTTGTAAGAACTTCTCCACACCGGTAAAGAGCCTGACTTCTTGTTCGTACCTGCTCTCCCACAAAGTTTCAAAAACACCAACCAACCTGGCGAACAGTTCCTCTTTTCTTGCTTGATCAAAATCTAGTTCCAGGGCCTGCCAGGCTTCGCTCAGCCTGGCACCGCTGCCCATAAATTTCATGACCTGATCCCTCGGAGAGAGCGGAATTCCAACTTCCTGGAACCCTTCGCAAAGCATGCTGTAAAATAAATCAACAGAGTCAATTAAAGTACCGTCAAGATCAAAAATAATGCCGCCGGGCCGGTTTAACTGATCCGGCAGGTAGATGGAAAAACCAAGCCTATCCCCGTTTTGAAGCCCCAGTTCAGGTTTAACTTTAACCGGGGCAATAATTTCCAGTATATCGGTATAGTAATCGTCAACCATGGGGTAAAGAAGGGCCGCAGAAATACCCCTGACTTCAGCGTAAAGAAGCCTGGCTTCGCAAAAACCACTTTCACTGGCGGGGGGGATTATTCTTTTTCCCCTGGCAGAAGCGATCCTGCGGATAAAATCAAAATCCGCTGCTTTGACTTTAAGATTTAAGGTGCCGGGAAAAGGTTCGAAGTTAACAGAGTTTTGACACTGATCTTTAACCCAATCCAGGGTCATGAATTGACCGGCTTCGCCGCTACCCTCAGTTACCATACCTTCCAGGTTAAACACTTTACCGTTTATCATTATCGATCCTTTTGCAGCAAGTAATTGATCAGTTTCTCCACCGCCCTAAGGGCATTTTTTTCAAAAAACTTGATTTCTTCGGAAGTTATATTATCGATGTGAATACCGGCGGTGAGGACGGTCACCCTGTTCAACGCGGCGGTGAGCTTTCCAGCCAGCTTTTTGGCTAACTCATCTTCTTTGTGACCGGTCAGGGTAAAGACAGAAACCGATGCGCTAACCTTTTCGTTATCAGCCAAGCTGGGGCGGGGAATCCCAACCGCTACCGCTCCTACATGTGGTTTATCTCCGCCATAAACTTTAACAACCAGATCTGCACCAATTTCCACCGCATCACACTGAACCCGGTACTTTCCCTCCCCTTCAGCCAAAGAAATATTTTCGCCCCGCAAAATATATGCCCCTTTCCTTCCGGTAAAATTAATCAAAGATAAATAAGGATCGTGATTATTTTCTAATTCATATCCATCTTATACCATATTGCGCCATGGATAAACTTTTTCTTTTATGAGACTAAAATAAGTTACTTCCTCTTTAAAGGTACAGCAGTCAAGTCAGGCCCCTCTTCTTTTTCCAGACGGGCTTTGATTAATTTGCCGCGCCAGTGCAGGCCCTTGATGTCCATATCAATTTTAACCCGCAGGTAATGAGGGGT
>Ga0207421_10001760_pt1 | contig 27575 bp, 18 predicted proteins | sample SodLakKL_010_SED_4_FD_187542 | JGI IMG/M metagenome (GOLD analysis project Ga0207421, IMG submission 187542) | Alkaline sediment microbial communities from Lake Tanatar, Kulunda Steppe, Russia - 8KL_010_SED (SPAdes) (version 2) | ecosystem: Environmental > Aquatic > Non-marine Saline and...
TGCTCCGGCTCCAGTTCCTGCGCATCCGTTTCCGGATCCACCCGGGTTTCAGGCTCAACACCAATCCGCAGGTCAACAGGCCGGTCCTCCTCAATCCGTGCCGTCACAGCCATATATGCGGAATCTGCCAGCAGTGCACGGACCGAGTCACGAAACACCTCGTGCTCCTCTGTTTCCTGCTCCCAGACAAACCGGGTCGTTGTCAGATCGTGGATGCGGTATGCATAGGACGGGTCTTCGCGGGCGGCTCCGATGTAGTCCAGGGCCGCTCTGTAAAGCGCCTGTGGGGCATATCCGGATTCGGGATATCTGTCTGCAAAACGGCGCAGCTCCCCGGCGCGGTTTTCATTCGATCCTAGGGAAACGATCTCCCGGAATGCTGCAGAAATACTGTCATCACGGCTCATCACGAAGTCCTCGCGGACCAATTCCAGATCGAACCGGTCCGCCATGCGCTCAGCATAGATCGTATTCGGGTAGAAATCCACCAATTGCATGGCATACTGCAACGCCTGGGTGGTGTCACCCGCTGACTGGTACAGTTCAGACAGGGAATATATGGCCTGCGGGGCAAGTTCGGAATCCGGGAACCGGCTCATCACCCTGCGGTAATAGCGGGCCGCACTGTCGGGCATGGCCAGCGATGTAAAGAAGACATTGCCGATTTCATATTCGTGCGATGCAATCATCCGGCGCGTCTCCGCCTGTTCTTCGGAGGTAAACGGGATATCTGACAGATCGATTTCAATGACCTGCGGCTGCGGGGCCAGAGCCTGTTCAATGGCTTCATCCACATCATCTACATCTTCGCCCTCCTCTTCAAACTGCCGGACAATATTGACTCTTACAGCCTCCATCCTGCGCCAGTCATCCACCAGCGGCCGTGCACCCCATATGGCCTGGAATGCCTGGCGGTTCTGCATCATCAGCTGCGGGTTTTTATGGTTGAGAAACCCGTTATCGGTATCCTCATCGGCCTGGGTTCCCATTTCATCCATATCGGCAACGGTGACCATCTGCTGGCGGCGCTGCTCCCGCTCCTGCTGCTCCAGTTCCGCAAGCTTTCGCTCACGCACCCCGGCAATCACCGAGTCGAACTCCGCCTCGGACAGTTCCCCCAGCCAAAGCAGGCTGTCCAGCCGGTCCACCTCACCCTGAAGGCGTGAATACTCACCGTAAGATCGCGACATGAGATCGGCATCAAAGTGCTCCGGCAACCTCTCCGGATTGTTCGCCTGGCGGGCCGAGGAATCGAAATAGGCGGCTGTCAGCGTAAAATCCAGGTAGAAATCGCGATAGATCTCCGCCATGCCATAATAAATCTGTGCCTGTGTTTCCCTGGAAGGCGGATTGTTGCGGCGACGCAGAACCTGTTCGTACCGTTGCCGGGCGGCGGTATAACTCTCCATGTCATGCATGGTTCGGGCAATCTGAAATTCAATATCGGCGATGTAGCTGAAGTGACGGTCATCCCGGCTCATGGAAACAAAGTGGTCATACGCCCATTCCAGATCCCCGCGTTTCCGCGCCACGACACCCATTTTCAGCTCGGCATAGTAGATCAGGTCATAGTTAGGGTTCGACTGGTGCGTGGCCCTCCGGTATGCCTCAAACGCTTCGTCATATCGTTCGAGGGACTCCAGAAGCTGCCCGTTGAGGAACCAGGCACGCATTTCCAGGCGCCGGTTGCGCATGTTCGGCAGGGCTTCCGCTATGTATTCGACGGCTTCCTCATACTCGCCGCGTGCAACCAGCAACTGGGCGATGATCAACCGCACTTCGGCCTCAAGCCTCCGGTCCCAGTCAAACTCCGTGGAGAAAAGGCGTGACTGGCTGTAGTTGATGCCCTCCACGTAATTTTCAAGTTCCAGTGCCGCACGTCCCCGCCAGAAAATCGCCTCCTGACGCAATGCCGGATCCGAAGTAGTCGCCAGCAGCTCCACAAACTTCTGATCAGCGGAAAAATAGCGCTGCTGGTAAAAGTAGGACTTGCCGATCATCATGATGGCATTGTCCACCCAGCGGGAACGCGGATGAAACCGGATCACATCGCCGCTTTTCTGGGCGGCATGTTCAAAATCACTGAGACCGGCACGGCGTGGTGTCGGGTGGACCCGGATGGGCCGTTCCGGATTGATCGTGATCTCCTGCTGTTCCTGCAGTTCCACACCACGATCATAACTCGTCTTGGCGTTGTAATAGGTGTTGAAATAGGCGTTGAAATCACGCCACGAGCTCTTGAGCATACCGGTACAGCCCTGAACCAGAAACGGCACGATAAGCACGAAAGCGATGATGCGAATACTGCGAGGCATGGTTGAATGAACTACCCGTTGGGGCCGGTACGATATGAATTATTCAATGGTGCTTACCTTGATCATGTTGGTGCTTCCGCGTTTGGATACCGGCATTCCGGCCGCCAGTACAATGCGGTCACCTTTTTTCACAAGTCCGGATTCTTTCAGATAATCCTCAATCCGCTTCACACTGGTATCCGTATCAAACAGGGCATCCAGCTGTATGGATGTGACACCCCATACCAGATTAAGCTGCCTTCGGACTTCCGAACTTTCCGTAAATGCTATAACGGGAACCCGCGGCCTAAATTTTGCAATTCTTCGTGCCGTTGTTCCCGAATGCGTGATGACGGCAATGATTTTCGCTTCCACGGCATCACCAACGGAAACGCAGCTGTAACTGAGCGATTCCACCACCTGTTTTTCCCGCCATTCCGGTTGCACAAATTCCAGGGTTTTGTAGATGCTGTCCGTCTTCGATTCGATATTCCGGCAGATTTTGTCCATGTTCCGCACCGCTTCCAGGGGAAACTTTCCGGCGGCCGTTTCCCCGGACAACATAACCGCATCGGTCCCGTCGAGCACCGCGTTGGCAACGTCGGAGCTTTCGGCGCGGGTAGGCCTCGGATTGGTCATCATGGACTCCAGCATTTGCGTGGCCGTGATGACCGGCTTGCCAGCCGTTTTACAGCGTCCGATGATATCTTTCTGAATGAGGGGGATGCGCTCACTGGCAATTTCAATACCCAGGTCGCCGCGGGCCACCATGATGCCGTCGGCCTGCTGGATAATATCGTCTATTTCATTGAGCGCTTCCGGCTTTTCGATCTTGGCAATGATACCCGCATTACTTCCTCGCACCCGTACTTTGGAAATGAGCTGCTGCACGTCGCTTGCCGATCGTACAAAAGAGATAGCCACAAAATCCACCCCCTCATTCAAACCGAAATCAAGATCCCTCTCATCTTTTTCAGTGATTGCAGAGACGGATGTTTTCACATCCGGCAGGTTCACCCCTTTTCTTGTTTTCAGGAAACCCCCGTTGATCACGCGCGCGGTAATATCCTCACCGGTAATCTTCACGATTTTAAGTTCCATGAGGCCATCATCCATCAGGATCGTGTTCCCCGGTTTTACATCCAGTGCCAGGTTGGGGTAGTCAATGGGGATTCGTTCGCCGTCACCTTCGATATCCTCTGGTGTCAGCCTGACGTAGGAATGGTCCTCGAGCTGTGCGCCCTCTCCCTTCATTCTCCCGACACGGATTTTCGGACCCTGAAGATCCATGAGAATGGGGATGTTAACACCGAACTTGTCCGACAGCTCCCGGATGGTTTCGATGTTTTTCTTGTGGACTTCGTGTGTGCCGTGCGAAAAGTTGAGCCGGACCACATTCATGCCTCCCCGGATCAGCTGTTCCATCATTTCAGGAGAGCTGGTACTCGGCCCGATGGTGCATACCAGTTTGGTTCTGCGATCATTTATTAACATAATAAAACGTGTTAAAGAACGTGATCAAAATTGTTACAATGAATGTAATCAAAAGTGTGCCCTAAATAAAAATCGCCATATCCTTCGGAAAGGATATGGCGATACCATTCTACAACTACAAGAAGCTAATGGTTATTTTTCTTAGCCTTGTATAAAGATGTTTGCACTTGACAGGTTGGGAGAAGCTTCCACTCCATCACCACCGCCAAGCAGGGTCAGGGTCAGGCGCACTTCTTCCCCGGCTTCAAGACTGCCGCCGATCAACTGAATCACAACATTGACGGTGCTTGTACCAGCGTCAATACTGACAGGAGATGCGGTAGCCACGTTGAAGTGGACACCGGCCTGAGCCGTTGAACCGCCGTCAACTTCAAAATTGACGGGCAGAGCCTGATCGCGCTGTTCGCCGATCAGTTGCACCTCTACGGCGGCAGCACCGGCACCGAGCGGAACTTCCTGCTGAAGCGGGAAGAAACCCAGTACAGGGGGGCCATCGTAGGATTTTCTTGTATCACCTTCGTCAAAGATGTCGCATCCGACTAACAAAAGTGGCAGTATAGCTAATATGAGTATTTTGATCTTCATTGGATAATGTATTTAGAGATTCCTGGTAGATTCATAAACAGATAAATTATCTGCTTAATATCCCGGGTTGTTAACCAGCAACGGGTTCACGTTTCTGAGAGAAATCGGGATAGGAGCAAGAATCCTGTAGGAGTCGGCTCTCATCTTGATGGATCCATCAGGATTCCTGATGTCACGTCCCAAACGCTTCAGGTCAAAGAAACGGTGACCCTCAACTGCAAGTTCTCTCATCCTTTCATCCAGGATTTCATCTTCAAAAGCCGTCATATTGGCCAATGCCTCCGCAGGGACCGGACCGGCATTTCTTGCATCCCTCAAAGCCTGGAGGGCGGCAACACCGGCATTCGGATCGTTGGCGACTTTCGCGGCAGCTTCTGCCTGAATCAGGTACATTTCTGCCAGACGCATGTAAGGCAAGTCGTCTACTGTATTGCCTCTGACGCCATTGAATTTGATAATGGAGAAACCCTCGTCATTAACAGCGTCACATCCTGAAGGAGCTGTACCGGTTCTCTGAGCAGCAACACAGTCCATATACCAGCCAAGCCGGTAATCATCCTCATCGTACTTGTCGAGAAGGAACTGTGTGGGAAGCTGAGATACCCATTGGTCCGAAGTATAGGGACCCGGGCCCTCATTGATCCAGGCGCCACCGGCTGTTGTAGCTTCGGTATCCGGATTCACAACGATCTTGAAAAGAGCTTCCGGATGCCCGCCAACGAATTCATTGAACATGTTGGCTACACCATCTGCCGTTGTTTCAAGGGAACCAGGGAAGTTATCAATGGCCCTCTGGGCAGCGGCAGCCGCTTCTCCCCAGTTGCCGGCATACAGATGCGCACGCGCGGCGATGCCATGGACAAAGGCTTCCGTCGCAAAGGTATTGTTGGCATTCACGCCCTCAAGAAGACGTGCGGCCTCTTCAAGATCACTGAAAATTTGGGCATACACATCGTTTACAGAGCTTCTTGGCCGGAGATCTGCTGCCTCCAGATCCAGTACGGGTTCTGTGCGGATGACAACGCCTTCCGTCCAGTTGGGCTCCGGTCCCTGACCGAAATTGCCGGGATCATACCCGTAAACCCTGACCAGGTTATGCAACGCAAAAGCACGCATGGCATACGCTTCGCCCCGGAATCGGTTAAGCTCGGCCTCACTCATAACACCTTCAGGAATGCCTCCGATAAGGATATTGGCATCCTGAATGATGTTATAGGAACCACCCCAGTTGCCCAGGTGCACGGTACCCGTTGTACCGGTAGCCGCATTCAGGGCCTGGTAACGGGTCGCACCGGGTCTTACCCTGGTCTCATCGGTAAAGGCGCTTGGTGCCACAAAATACTGTGTGGTATAGGCACCGCTTTCACGCACCTTCGAATACATGGAAACGCGTAGCGCTCTGACTCCGTCTTCCGAAGAGAGAGCTACTTCCGTGGACACTGCGGTACTCGGCTCCACATTGTCCAGAATGTCATTACAGCCGGTAAATGACACCAGCAAAAATGTAATAACAGCGAACTTGGCTAAGTTAAACTTTTTCATTTTAAACCTGTTTTCTGTTGTTAATTAAAACCGGAGTTCAATTCCAGCGTTGAATTGCCTTTCTGTTGGATAGGATGCCGCCGTGAAGTTTCTGAAGATATCCCTTGTATCAAAGGCAACTTCCGGGTCATACCAGGGCCATGCGGTCCATGTGAGCAGGTTGAGACCTGAAGCATAGACCCTCACATTGGTAAGGCCGGTTTGCGCCAGCCAGCGACTGGGCAGATTGTAGCTGAGGGAAACATTCTTCAAGCGGATGTAGCTGGCATTGTAAATGGAATGTGTTCCTGCCTGTGTCCGGTAATTGGCAGTTTCGGGATAATCCGTTCCACCGAGAATGGCTCTCGGATAGTGGGTCATATCACCGGGCTCTCTCCAGCGATCCAGCACCTCTTCATGCAGATTCATGAGGAAGTCGGGTGTACGGGTAAAGTAGAAGTCCGTTCCGGAAAATCCCCATTGGCCAAAGCTGAACTGGAAGAACGCATCCAGGGTCAGACCTCCGTAAGAAAGCGTATTACCGAAACCACCAACGACATTGGCGACACCGTCTTTGTATTCGATGGCATCCCTTTCCTGGACCGGATTGTAGGTAATGTTGCCGTCGCCGTCATACCACATGGGACGTCCGTCAGCCGGGTTCACACCCGCCCAGCGCGGAACCTGCAGCAATCCGATGGGCTTTCCTATTTTCAATGCTTCCCAGACGTCATCAGCATCGATGTCGACTCCGTCGGGCAGTTCAAGGATTTCATTGTCAATGAACGCGATATTGAAGCGGGAACTCCAGAGGAATCCGGCACGGCTCACGTTGACGGAGCTCAGTTCGAACTCGATGCCCTGGTTCCTTATCCTTCCGATATTTTCGAAGATGGAACCGAATCCGCTATCAAGAGGCAGGGGACGGGCAAAGAGAAGTTCGGAGTTCTCTTTCCTGTAAACATCCACCGCGCCGGCGAGTCGACCGGCAAAAAGCTCAAAGTCCAGCCCGATATTGATCTCGCTGGCTTCTTCCCATCCCAGGTTCGGGTTGGCAAGCTGTGTGTAGCGCATGGCGGTTGCTCCCTGGTAGGAACCGGTTGCCGAGAACAATCCTCTTGCGGCAAAGTTTCCGATCTGGGAGTTACCTGTGGTACCGTAGCCCACACGAAGCCTCAGATCATCAATAAAGTCCACATCAAAGAAGTCTTCCTGACTGATTCTCCACATACCGGAAACCGACGGGAAGAACCCCCAGCGGGTATCGGCGCCAAAACGGGAATGTCCGTCATATCGTCCGATGACAGAGACGTAATATTTTTCGTTGTAGTTGTACTTCGCATTGGCAAAGTAACTGCCTACACGCCATTCGGTCTGGATACCGGCAGCCGTAACTGGTGTGGCTGTAGTGCTGAGTACCCGGAAGAACGGTGCGGGGAAACCGTCACCTGTTACAAGCTGACTTTCGGAAAAGTCCCTTCTGTACTCGGTACCGACCAGACCGCTGACATTGTGCACGTCATCAAACGTACGCGCCGCATTTGCGACAAGGTTCAGGTTCACGTTCTGGACCGTACGATTTGCAAAGAAGGCAAAACCACCCCGGGCGGGTTCAACCAGGGCAGAACGGTACTGCGAGTCGGCAGTATTCCGGTAGTCGACACCGGCCAGACCGCTAAGTGACAACCAGTCGGTCACTTCGTACACGAGGTTCAGGTTCGCGAGTATCTGAGTCACCTTGTTTTCCCTGTCCACTTCCGATTGCTGAACTGCAGGGTTGTTGGTAAAGCCAAACCTGGTCCATGGATTGAATTCGCCATCCGCATCAAACGGGAAGCTCATACCGGCCTCGAACATGGCTTGGGAAGGCGGACAGTTAACGAAGTTACCATCCTGGCACACCCCAAACTGGGTGCTTCTCGACAAGTTGCTGGTAACAGAAGCACGGAACCTGTCGGTGACCTGGTGGTCAAAGTTGGTGCGAAGGTTCAGGCGGGTGAAATTACTGTTGAAGGCTGTACCTTCCGTATCTTCATAACCACCGGAGATAAAGAACATGGTTGAAGCATCACCACCCGAGGCGGATACGGTGTATCGTTGTGTAACCCCGTCAGAGAAGATGAAATCCTGCCAGTCATAATCGGCAAGCTGCGTGGATACGCCGGTGGCATCAAGTGCCTGCGCAATGCTAAGACCCTGGCCGCGAGCTCCAGAGTAAGCGTTACGGTCGGCTGCTGTCCATTCCGGGGAACCGAAGAAATCGATCATGGCGTTACGCCGATTCTCTCTTGCAAAGTCAAAGTCCCATCCGGTGAGATAAACAGCACCATCCGCGAGGTAATCCAGGTATTGATCAGTAGTGACATAATTCACATTCCTGGCCAGGGTACGGACACCTGTCTCGACACGGGCGGTCACCTGGGTGGGTCCGCGCTGACCGCGCCTGGTGGTGATAATCACAACACCGGCAGCAGCCTGGGCTCCGTAAATGGCGGCAGCCGAGGCATCCTTAAGCACCTCGATGGACTCGATGTCGCTCGGATTGAGATTGTTCATCGGAGAAGTGTCGGCCTCTTGTGAGAGCTGCGAGAAAGAGATCTGCACGCCGTCAATAATATAGAGCGGCTCGGTGGCGGCGTTGATGGAACCCTGTCCACGGATGTTCACAAAGAACGAACCGCCAGGGTTACCGGAAGTAGAAGTAACCGTTACACCAGCGGCACGTCCCTGAAGCAGGGATTCCGGGTTTTGCAAAGTCACATCCTGGATTTCCCTTGCAGGTATACTTGCAATGGAGCCGGTAACTTCCCTTTTAGCTGTGACGCCATAGCCGGTTACGATCATCTCTTCCAGCCGGAGCAGTTCCGAGCGCATGACGAAATTCCTTTCGTTTTCGCCCTCAGTAATAGTAATGCTCTGGCGGATAGGTTCGTAACCCACGTACGTTACATTAACTGTATAATCACCGACAGGGATATTCGGCAGCGTGTACTCTCCATTAAGTCCAGTAGCCGTTCCCATTTCCAACTCCACGATATATACCGTAGCACCGGCCAGTTCTTCACCGGTGGTCTGATCAGTAATGATTCCGGTAAGGGAACCAACCTGAGCAAGTACAGATGTCGGTATGATGATGGCTATAAAAACAGCCAGCGATAGTACCTTTCTGAACATATATGACCTCAAATTTATTTGTTGATGACGGTGGATTCCGGGATATCGATTCAAAGGAAAAATCCCATCAAACAGCTTGCGACAGTGATATTGCCAAATTGACTCTTGTAACCCAAAACCCGTTTTCAATTACCGAAATAATAAATGCAACACTGCACTTATCAATAACTTATGAGCAGAAAACAGCGAAAATACCCATAGAAGCGAGCAGCCTTTTCAACCCATACGTTTTCTAAAGATTACTTTTAAAAAAAAATAAAGCAAGTTTTTTTTTGAATAATCAACATTTTCCGACAATTGTAAAGGGTTTTGCACCCTGGTGTCACAGCTTTGGAAGCCCTTTTGCAAGAAACAAAAAAAGCATCCGGGAGACTCAGATCGGTCGGGTCAGTATGGTGCCGGTGAGCCATCTCTGGATCTGCTCGTATTCCACACTGTGATAGCCGCTGTGTCGTTGAAGTATATAGTGTTCAAATGGTCGAGTGTCGCTGGCCACCCTGGTCCGCCGGAAATAGAAGACCCTGCGCGGATCGGACCGGTTGTACCCGTAGATCCAAACCATCGTATCCAGCGAACGTTCCACATACCATGGCGGGCCGAACAGGACATATACCATTCCCATGTCGGTCATCCACCCTTCCTTGAAATTGGAAAACTGTTTGTTTGCCTCTTCTACCCTCTCGTAATATTTGCGGATAACTCTGCTTGCCTGCTCTTTGTCCCCGATATTTGAGAGCCAGAACCTGTCAATGGCATGTTTGAGCGAATCCCTGTCCTCAATAGCCATGAGATCACGATACTCGCTTCTGCGCATCAGGTATACCAGGGGTTTGGCAAGCTCCCTTGAACTGATCAGATTCGGGAAATTGTTGCTCATGGAACTGAAGTCCCTTGCTTTGTAGAGGAGCACTTCGCCACGGCCGCCGTCATCCACCACTTCCACTTCAAAGCGGTATGCCCCGCGTGGCGGACGAGCCGTCCGGTACTCAATGGTTATGGTACCGGTCTCCTGTTCCAGTATCCGTTCCTGGCTTTCAAGCGTCTCTGTACTGTTGTAATTGATTCCGCGATATGCGAGCGATCCCGTTGTGGGGGTCACGCCGGCCATGGGCCTTGGCGGCGTCGTATCCGATTCGATCTGGAGCAGCCGCATTTGTACCGCAAGAGGTTCCGAATTCACCGGACGGATAACCTGGAATTCAAAGGTCATGGTATCCACGGCTCCGGGAATCGTATAGGTTGTCAGGGGAAAATCCCGGGTGCGATCATCCCTGTCAGGTCCCAGCACTTTGATGTGGGTCAGGTTCGGCTCGTTGGTGTCCGGCTCAAATACCGTCACATTGGTTCTTCTGCGGGATGATTTGTCCGAATTGCCATCGGTAACCTGCACAATCACGAGATATTTGCCGGGGCTGACCGGGATGCGTTCCCGGTAGGCAAACATTTCCCCACTGTCGGTGATGGAAGCGTTCCGCTCAGATACCTCAACAACCTCCCGCAAGCTTTCTACCCTGGTATATTCCTCTTCAGAGGCATCGATAACCCTGAGCACATCGGTCTGTATGGTAACACTGGATTTGAATACCCCGTCCTGTTCCCGGTAGATCAGGCTGCCATAGACAATGTCCACGTCAACATCGATCACCGGCTGATCCTCATCATCAAAAAAAGCAATGGCGGACATCATGACTTCGGGCATACCGTCTGTCAGATGGGGATGGGAACCGGTCCGGATGTCCGGGTCAAATGCCCTGGAGCACGCCATCAGGAACATGAGCGTGATTACGCCAGGGATAATAAGTAGTCGGTTTCGTATCATCGGTTTTGTTCTGTCGCCGGGATGTATTGCTAAAGATAACAACGCATCCCGAAAAAGCTACCATCGTAGCATTGCTTACTGTTCCAAGGTTGTAACGGATAAAAGATAACGATCATCTCCGCGAATATGGTATCCTCTCAAGGCCCTAATCCTCCCCTTCCAGATAAAGTTCCACATATCTTTCATATTTCTCGCCGGTTATGCCATCTTCAACGCTGATATGCAGCCGGTGCCTGCCGGATCCCACATGGGAAAGATCCACTTCAAAGAACTGATGGTCAGCCGGCTGCCTGGAAGCAGCCTCCCACGCAAGGGATACTTCGCGTGTCCGGCGACGGAACAGCCCTCTTCGCTCCTGTGGATGGAGACGGTAGGTGATGTTGTAGCGGTGCTCTCCCGCTTCATCGGTTTTCAGGTTGTAGACTTCGAAATAAACCTGCAGGTCTTCCTCTGCCGGTATCCGGTAATCATCAAGCACTCCCATCTCGGCCGAGCGGACCGTAATGGTTTCCGAGCCGCTTCTGCCAAGGACCAGGTCGCTGAGCTGAAGGGATCCAAGATCCGCTATCGGCTCCCCGGCTTCTTTCCATTCGGTGGCCAGTGCCACAAGGCCGTGAGGCATATATTCGGATAATTGCGCGTCGGGACTGACATACAGCTCGGAGTAGAGATGAAAGCGGGTAACCCCGTCGGATACGGGGATGGTTCCGTAACTGAAGAACCGCCCCTTTTTAAATACCGGATCATTTCGATCTGCCACATGCTCGACTGCAAGCTGGCCTGTTTTCTCACCGTTGTGATACACAATGATTCCCTGTCGGAGCAGGAATGCGTCATATTCGCGGATAATGTCATCGTCCAGCCTGCCAATAACCCTTTCAAATATCTCCGAGGGCTGCACCAACAAGAAGGTGACCGGACCTTTTTCATTGTCCAGAAAGCGGTATTGCCGGGTGTAAAGGGGGTAGCCGGCGAGATCGCGCTCAAAGTTGCTTTGCGCGAGCGGTGCGCGGATCTGGATCTGTTTCATGTCGTGAGCCGCCAGCTGCGGGGAATTCATCTCGCCGATCATTCGCGCATCCGCATTGCGACGGAAAACGGCCTCCTTCCAGACACGGTCATACTCCACCAGGCGGTTTCCGAAATAGTGGTCAATGGTCGCGGCCTCGTTGTAGAGCATGAGCTGCAGGAAGTAGCCGGCGCGGAATGCCGACCGGGTCCCGCGCCTGCCCAGCACCACCCGCCGGAAGCTGCTGCCCGCTATGAAATCCTCAAGGCTGTCCATCAGACGGTAGCGGTTCTCGCGCCCGGGACGCCCGAAGAGGTACATGACCGGACCTTCCGGCGAGACATGGTCGTAGCGCCAGAAATCATATCTCCCCGGGATATAGCCCCGCATAATGCTGCTTTGCAGGGTATAGGTCTGGCTTGCAGGAATGAACCCTGCTTCCACCAGATCAAACAACCTGCCGCGGATTTCACCGGTATTGAAGGGCAGGGTGCCGGAGCGCTGCCGGTCTGGCGCACCCAGACGGACGTATATTTCCGAGCGCACATCGGCACCGTAAACGGTGCTGGTGTCATTGGCAAAGTGCTTTCTGGAATAGTGGATCCGCTGCCAGTGCTCAATAAGACGCTCATTCCGCCGGGTGGAAGGCAGGACATCATTACGGACCCAGTAATCCCTTATTTCCCGCAAAAGCCGGGAATCGCGATTTGTGAAATCCCGGTTCCACTGCCGGAAGACATGTCGCTCAAGAAGCGGCTCCATCATCTTCATTTCCAGTTGGATGGCATCTGCAAATTGTTCATAAAAATCGGCTTTCAAGCCCCAGAAGTACATTTCCGTTGCCAGGGTAAAGCGGCCGGTATCACCCGTTGCCACGGCATATTCCACAAACCGGAATCCGATTCGCGGATCCGGACGGGTTTTCATCCCCTGTTCCACATACGCGTATTCCCAATAGTCCACCACTTCCCGCAAGCCGAGTGAATCGCGCACGGCCAGTCCGGCAATGTAGAAATCGCTGATGGCGTCCGTGATATTCCGGATGTTCGGGTCGAGCTGCCGGGTCGCAGTATCTGCTTCGGTGACTTTCGTGGTATCCAAACCAGCTAAGATTCCGGCATCTGCCGGGTTGGTAAAAGAGGCATCAGCAGTGGCAGCGGTCGAATCCGATTTAGCTGCGCGGGAGATATCAGCGAAGCCCATGGTGAGGACCATGGAAAATAGCAAAGCAAATACACCGGCAGCAGAAAAAAAGACATGCCGGATCATATTACGACCCGGTTTCGCTGAAATGTATGTCCGTATGGCATTCATCAATCTAAACCCCGCGATTCAGGTGTGCCTGCAAGTTGATAACGCAGGCTATCCGTTAACCTATTGTAATCATTTGCCCGAAATCTTTCCATAAATACCGGAAAAAAAACGAAAAACCGAGTTGAAAACACTTCTGCATAACGGCAGCATTACAACAGGATCACAACTGCATTACATATCTACATGACAGCTGCTTTACGGCTGCAATACAACAGCATTAAAACCACAGGCCAATCCGGATTCCCACAAGAGTCAGCACCAGTCCGGGCAGGATGCTCAAAAACAGGTTCCAGAAGGCATCTTTTACATCGCCGGCTTCCAGCAGCTCCACCGTCTGAACCATCCAACCGGAAAAAGTGGTATAGGAGCCGGCAAAACCGACGGAGAGGACAATCCACACGGAATGATAGTCGGGGTGGATGCCACCTGTTTCCTGCACAGCGGCCATTCCGGAGCCTGCAAGGATCCCGAACAGAAGCCCGATAAACAGGGATCCGCTCAGATTGACGGCCATGATCCCGACGGGAAGGGATGTCGGGTAGATCTTGTGGATCAGCCGGTCGACGCCATACCTGAGGCAGGCACCGGCGGCGCCGGCGGCTGCAAGCAGCAAAAGCAGGACCGTGACATCGATGTGTGCCAATCCGAAAAGTGATATTTCAAAAAATCTGTGTGTCATGAATGCATCTGCTTCCCCGTCTTTTTTGTGCGATACGCGTTCAGGGTAGTGCGTCCGGCCCAAATTCCGGCAAAGGCCGCCACCAGTCCTGCCGTTATGCTCAGCAGGATATACAGGGAGAGCAGCAGGTACGAGGCATTGTGGTAGTAATGGGCCAGGTCAATGGTAATCCCCGAGAAGGTCGTGAAGGAACCGATGAGGCCGGTGCCGAAAAAAGCCCTGATATAACGGTGATTTCCACGCTTTCGGATGAATATGGCCAGCAGCCAGCCCAGCACAAAAGCGCCCAGGATATTTTCGGAAAAGATGGCCCACGGGATGGTTGTATCCCGCAGCGGAAAGCAGGAGACCCAACCAAAGCGCAGCAATGCACCCAGGGCCCCGCCAAGCGCAATGGCAGGCAGGACCAGCCACCGGTCTAAATTGCTACGATACGCTTTCAGCTGCATGTGTTGCTGCCATCTCTTTCTCCGCCATTTCGCCCGGACGGTTGTCCGCCCCGGCTGTTGGTGAGCTAAAGTAGGAGTAGATGGCAGGAATCACAAAAAGAGTGAGCACACTTGCGAAGATCAGTCCGCCGATGATGGCCAGCCCCATGGAGACTCGGCTTTCGGCGCCGGCGCCAAGGGCCAGGGCAATCGGGGTGACACCCAGCACTGTCGACATGGACGTCATCAGGATGGGCCGGAAGCGGACCGCTGCGGCATCGGTGATCGCATCCATCAGTTCCATGCCCTGCGCCTTGCGCTGATTGGCGAACTCGACAATCAGGATGGCGTTCTTGGCCACCAGTCCCATGAGCATGATGATCCCGATCTGGCTGAAGATGTTGAAGGTCTGCTGGAAGTACCAGAGGGTGAAAAAAGCGCCGAACACGGCGAGCGGGACGGTGAACAGGATGATGAACGGGTCGCGGAAGCTTTCGAACTGGGCGCTCAGGACCAGGTAGATAAGGATGATGGCCAGGATGAACGCAAAGAACAGACTGTCGGCGCTTTCGACGAAGTCGCGCGAAGGGCCGGCCAGGTCGGTGCGGAAAGAATCGTCCAGGACCGCCGCGGCCACATCTTCCATGGCGGCGATGCCGTCGCCGAGGGAATAGCCCGGTGCCAGACCGGCCGAAACGGTTGCCGAGACATACCGGTTGAAGCGGAAACGCTGCGGCGGACTGCTTCTTTCCTGAAGGGCGACCAGGTTGTCGAGCTGGATCTGCCGGCCGTTGTTTCCGGTCACATGCAGGTTCCGGATATTGAGCGGGGTGGCCCGGCTCTGGCGTTCCAGCTGCCCGATGACCTCGTACTGTTTGCCGTCCATGATGAAAAACCCGAGCCGCTGGTCGGTCAGGGCAAGCTGAACGGTGCGGGAAATATCGCGGACCGAGACGCCCACCTCGCGGGCCCGCTCCCGGTCGATCGACATCTCCAGTTCCGGTTTGTTGAATTTCAGGTTCACATCCACGAAAGCGAATTCAGGCCGCTCCGATGCCGCATCCATAAACTGCGGAAGCACCTCCTCCAGCCGTTCGAAGTTGGGGGCCTGCAGCACAAACTGGACGGGCAGTCCTCCGCGCCGCTGGCCGATGGTCTGGGTCTGGATGACAAAGTTGCGGGTGGCCGTGTAGTCCTGCAGGTAGCGGGTAAGGCTGCCGGCGATCTCCATCTGCGTGCGCTGCCGTTCGGACGGGTCGTTCAGGATCAGGTTGACGAAGGCGGAGTTTACCGAGCTGGCCGCGCCGAAACCGGGTGACGTCACATTGATGACCGCCTCATACTCCGGCACCTGCTCGCGGATCCCGGCAACCATGCGATCCACATGATAATCCATATATTCGAACGTCACACCCTCCGGACCGCTGACGGATACCTGCACGCGGCTCCGGTCCTCCAGCGGGGCCAATTCGGCGGGCAGCTGGCTCCAGAAGAAGAGCATCCCGCCGCCGACCAGCACGATAATGACAAAGGCCATCCACCGCACGCGCATGAACGTGGTAAGGGCGTCACGGTATGCGCGGTTGAGCCAGATGAAAAACGGCTCAGTGGCCATATAAAACCGGTTTTTCTTTTTCCGTTGCTTGAGGATGCGGGAACAGAGCATGGGCGAAAGCGTGAGCGCCACAAACGACGAAATGATCACCACACCGGCCATTACGACACCGAACTCGCGGAACAGGCGTCCGGTCAGCCCCTCCAAAAAAAGAATCGGCATGAAAACAGCTACCAGCGCCGTGGTTGTGGATATGACCGCAAAGAAGATCTCGCCGACGCCCTTCAGCGCCGCCCGGGTGGGATCCATCCCCTGCTCGATCTTGGCATAGATGTTCTCCATCACCACAATGGAATCATCCACCACAAGTCCGATGGCCAGCACCAGACCGAGCAGTGTGAGCACGTTGATCGAGAACCCGGCCACGAACATGATGAAAAACGAACCGATGATGGCAATCGGGATCACGATGACCGGGATGATGGTGGTCCGCCAGTCGCGCAGGAACAGGAATATGATCATCACCACCAGCAGGAACGCAATGATAATGGTCTGCTGAACCTCGCCAATGGAATCGCGGATGAACTCGGTGGTGTCGAATCCGATTCCGGTGGATATGTCTGCCGGCAGGTCACGCTCGATCTCGGCCACGCGACGATAGAATTCGTCGGTAATGGCAATGTTGTTGGCGCCGGGCTGCGGTATGAGTACCACGCCCACCATGGCGATGCCGTCGCGCTTGAGGATGGTACGCATGTTTTCCGCACCGAGTTCCGCGCGACCGATATCCTCAAGCCGCACTACCGAACCGTTGCTCTCCCTGATGATCATGCGATTGAATTCATCCGGTGTCTCCAGTCGTCCGAGCGTACGGACCGTGAGTTCCGTGAATACCCCTTCCAGCCTGCCCGATGGCAGCTCTACATTCTGCCGGTCCAGTGCGCTTTGCACGTCCACAGCGGTCACGCCATAGGAAGCCATTCTGTCCGGATCCAGCCACAAACGCATGGAGTAGCGTTTTTCACCCCAGATGCGCACTTCGCTTACATCCGGGATGGTCTGAAGGCGTTCTTTGAACACCGTGTTGGCAATGTCGCTCAGTCCAAGCAGGTCGCGGGTGTCGCTCTGCACATTCAGGAACACAATGGGGCTGGAATCCGCGTCCGCTTTTGATACAATCGGATTGTCCACATCGGGCGGCAGGCGCCGGATGGCACGGGAAACCCGGTCGCGCACGTCATTGGCGGCAGCTTCCAGGTCCACCCCGAGATCAAACTCCACGGTGATGGTGCTGCGTCCCTCACGGCTGACGGACGTCATGGTGCGGATCCCGGCGATTCCGTTGAGCTGCTCTTCCAGCGGCTCGGTGATCTGCGACTCAATCACCTCGGCATTGGCGCCGGTGTAGTTGGTCTGCACGGTGATGACAGGCGGGTCCACCGACGGATACTCCCGGACGCCCAGGCTGTTGTAACCCAGGATCCCGAAAAGTACGATCACAATCGACATCACCGTTGCCAGAACGGGCCGGCGGATACTTACAGCGGACAGACTCATAGTTCCGTTACCTCATCCCTGATTTCAGTTCGGATATTTGCCAGCCGCACCGGCATGCCATCCCGGATCTGAAGAAGGCCGGTGGTGATCACCGTATCCTGCGGCGACAGGCCCTCCCGGATCTGAACCCGGCGGTCTGTTCGGGTGCCAATCTGCACCTGTTGTGAATGAGCGCGCCCATCCCGGTAAACGAAGACACTGTACCCTGTCATTTCAGGCACCAGGGCTTCGGAGGGTATGAGCAGGGCCGCATCAATCTGGCTCAGGTCCACTTCAACACGGGCGAAAGCACCGGGGAGTATGAGCGCGCCGGGGTTGGGGGCAATGGCCCTCATACGGAGCGTGCGCGTGTCACGGTCCACCCGCGGCTGCAAAGCATAAATACGGCCCTCGAGCATTTCCTGGCTTCCCTCCACCTGGAATCGAATGGTCTGGTCGCGGCTCACAGACGGGCGATACCGCTCGGGAATGGAGAAATCGATCTTTATATAATCAATTTTCTGGAGGCCGGAAATGAGCACATCCGGCGTAACGAAACTCCCGGTACTTACTTCCTGAAGTCCGATCACCCCGTCGAACGGCGCCCTGATTTCCATTTTGTCGATCTGGGCCTGCACCCGGTCGCTTTGCGCCTTGAGCGTGTTCAGCTCGTTGAGCACCATGTCATAGTCATCCTGGGCGATGGCATTGCGGGCGAGCAGCTCTTTCTGCCTCTGTTCACGGATGCGGGCCAGGTTGATCTGGTAGGATATGCGCCGATGTTCCTGCTGCAACTCGGCGTCATTCAGTTTCACGAGCAAATCGCCGGCCTTTACCTCGCTGTCCTCTTCAAAATAGATCCCGGTGATACGTCCGGAAGTTTCGGGTCGGATGTAAATCTCCTCGTCCGCCAGGACGTTGCCCGTGGTGAATATGGTTTCACGGAATGGCTCGGGTTCCACAAGATACCCTTCGACCGGTACGGCGGAAGGTTGGTCCTGACGCTGCGCCTCCGCACCGGCGGAGCTGTTGTTTCCCTGGTGGACGCGGTTCCAGATCAGGAGGCCGAAAACAACGAGCAAGACGCCGGCAATGAGACTTCTTTTATAGACAGGTTTCATAAGTAGTTTGAAGAAAGCAGTGGCAATTCAATCCACTTAGAACGCAATGATTTACAAATAGGTTTCTTTCTCTTTGTAAAAAAATGCTAAACTGCTGCCATGCCTGCTGCTATTCCAGGATGAAGCGCGGAATCTCCTTCGGCAGCCGCACCAGCGTCTCGTAATTGACATGGTTGACCATGTCACTGAACGAGGATACCGTGATGCGGTTGTTGCGCTGGCTCCCGATCAGCACCACCTCGTCTTCCCGTTTCACACCCGGACAGTGCGACACATCCACGGTCATCATGTTCATGTTGACCATGCCGATGACCGGCACGCGGCGTCCGTGCACCAGCACCTTGCCAAGATTGCTGAGACCTCGGGTGAACCCGTGGCTGTAGCCCACCGGCACGGCTGCGATAAGCGTGTCGTCGGTGGTCTGGTATACGGTGCCGTATCCCACAAAATCCCCGGCTTTTACCTTTTTGATGCTCATGATCTTGGACTTCCAGCCAATGATCTGCCGGAGCGGATTGTCCGTCATCCGCTTTTTTTCGTTCTGCGTCAGGTACTGCATGAACGTTTCCTTGCTGGACCAGAACCCGTACTGCATGATGCCTATGCGCACCATATCCATTTTGGTTTGTGGATACGAAACCAGCGGTGCCGAGCAGGCCGTATGCCTCATATCCGCCCGCGCTCCCTTCTTGCGCAAATACCAGTAATACCGGTTGAAATTGGCGATCTGGTTCTGTATCCGGAGATAATTGGCCACGCTTTCGGCCCCGGCATAGTGGGTGCACACCCCCATGATATGCAGGTGCCCGAGATTGCGGACCAGCAGATCGGCCAGCTTGTCCCTGTCCTCCCACGCGAACCCGACACGGTTCATGCCCGTTTCCAGTTCCACATGGATCCTGGCCTTTTTGTCCTGCTTTCTGGCGGCGTATATGGCTTCCTGGAGCCGGTCAAACTCGAATACGTAGAAGGAAATATCGTTTTCCACTGCCCAGCTGATCTGATCATCGTCGATCATGCCCATGATCATGATATGCGAATCTTTTCGCCGTACCATGAGCGCCCTGAGCGCTTCATCGGCGCTGTGCACCGCGAAATAATCCACCCCGCACTCTTCGGCCAGCGGCAGGAAATGCTCGATGCCATGTCCGTACGCATTGCCCTTTATCACGGAACAGTATCTGACATCCGGACCCGTGAGCCGCCTGAGGAACCGCAGATTGGATTTGAGCGCCTGTTTGTTGATCTCGATGTAGGACGTATGGAACATGGGGGTTGCAGTGCTGAAGTGTCGGGATAACGGTTTGGAAACAGAAGCGTTAACCGGCGATGGATGGAAAAATACCTTGCTCCGGGACACTGATGTGAGCCTTTCAGCCGGTTTCAGCTTTTAAAATAGCCCGCATTCGTCAATAATCCCAGCAAATAGCGCTGCTCCCGTTTCGAGGATCTCATCAGGAAAATCGTAGCGCGTGTCATGCAGATGTGCATGGACCTCCCCTGCTCCAATGCCTGCAAGCGCCCCGGGAAAACGCTCGGTGAACCTTCCAAAGTCCTCCGACCATGAAAACGGATGCTCCATGTCCCGGATTTCGAGCCTGGCAGGATGCTTTTCCGCGGCTTTTCTGACCAGGTTTACGGCGTCGGGGTGGTTGACGGTCGGATGGAAGACCTCCGTCCACTCGTGCCCGCATTCCAGGCGGTGCGCTTCTGCGATTTCGCGCGCCAGTCCCACCGCTTGCTCCCTGAGCTGCTCCAGGTCTTCGGGCTCCCAGGCACGCAGGGTGGCCATGAGCACAGCGTGCCCCGGGGTGGTTCCGAACGCCTGATCACCGATACGCACGTGGATGACGGTTGCCAAACCGAACCGCCCTGATGGCAGCACCGATACGGGAAGCGCCTGCAGCGCGGTGATGAGGGAGGCCACGGCAGGCGCGGGACTGCGGCCCTGCTCCGGGTGCGCCGCGTGCGCCGTGTTTCCGGTCAGTCTCAGGATCAGTCCGGCCGATCCCGCCGCAAACACATCCTCACGCAACAGCACGGAATGGCGGGGAAACCCCGGTAGATTGTGGAGTGCAAAGGCAAAATCGGGCGCGATGCCGGACATTTTGTGATCTTCCAGCATTTTTTCGGCACCTTCTCCGGTTTCCTCGGCGGGCTGGAAAAGCAAATGGACCTTTCCACGGGCAAGGGGACGTTCCTGAATCGCTTGAGCCAGCCCGATCAGCACAGCCATGTGTCCGTCATGACCGCATTTGTGCGCCACACCGCTGTTTCCGGACGCGTACGGCATTGAAATGGTTTCGTCGATCGGCAGGGCATCCAGTTCGGCCCGGAAAAGCAGCGTGGGTCCGGGGCGCCGGCTGTCAATGGTGGCCACCAGGCCGTATCCACCAATGCCTTCCCGGATGTCGCTTATACCGGTTTCACGCAGCCTGGCGGTGACAAACGCGGCTGTTTCCTTTTCCTGATGGGCTGTTTCAGCGAGCCGGTGCAGCTGCTGCCGGATGTCTGTGAGTGTCATACGTTGGTGGTTGTTTTCAGTACAGCCGGCCCAGGACCAGCTGCGGGTCGGGATAGATGCGCAGGGCGTTTTCGTGGTCTTCCGGAGCAACCACACCGGGCAGATCGGGTACCGGTGGACGCTCGCGTGCGAGTTGAAAGTGCAGATGCGGGACCCATCCACCATTTTCTTCGGCCCCGCCGACCTCGGCAAACGGCTGACCGGACTTCAGCGGCATGCCTGCGGTGACAGTTTCAAGCGATTTCCTGCTGAGGTGGCCGAAAAGCGCGTATATGGTTTCGGGTGGGTGTTTGGTTTCGGGTGGATGCGGCCCCAGGCGGACCCGGTGCTCCGTGACAATGGTGGGACCGTAATCGCCCGGGTTGTCGTTGTCGCGGGAAAAAAGCACGTGGCCGTCCGCAAAAGCACAAACCGGTGTGCCCTCCGGCACCCAGATATCGATGCCCATGTGGATGTTGCGCACGCCTTTGAACAGACCGGTAGTGTACATCCTGCGACGGTGTTCATTATAGCGGCCAACGGAGGGCGGGTCCAGCGAGATGGCTTCCGGGTCGTATCCTCTCGACAGGTCAAGCACTTCCCAGGTATCGCCGATGTCGATTACGGGATGGAAGCCATGCGGCGGCCGAAGCCCGCTCCGATTGTTATCCGGGGTGCTCATTCCACGTATTTATCGATATAGTTGGAGTTCATGAGCCCGAGCGCCCCTACGTACTTGAGCTGGAAGCGGACCGTGTCGCCCACTTTCAGGTCACGTTCGTTCTGACCCACATTGACCACAAGCATATCCGAGCTGGCGTCCACAATTTCGATGTCCTTGCTCTTGGGGATGAGGAAATCGGGCTGGATGTCGAGGTATCCGATATCCAGGATGGCCCGGAAGGCGGTTTTGCCGTAGAGATCTTCGTCGATCTGCATGGTTTCCCCCTGCGGATTGGCGGCCAGTTCCCCGCTCGGCACCAGCGGTTTTTCGTGGATTTCGATGACCTGGGTGAACAGTTCCATCACCGAGGGTTCCATCCCGTCGATGATATCACCGCTGAACAGATCCACCCCGAAATAGAGCGCTTCGCCAATGCGGAAGTGGTTGACGGTGTCAGGCAGGTCCCCGCGCAGGATCAGGGGCAGCACCACGGTGGTCCCGCCGGAGACCCAGCGGATTTTGCGGTTGAATTTGAGTTCGATGATCTGCTTGTAGAGGGCCAGCTGGATGAGCTTGTCGGAACTTGGCATCACCCCGTGCAGGCAGTTGAGGTTGGTGCCGAGCCCGATCACCTCGATATTCGGCAGCCGGAATATTTCCCCATAGAAGTCGATGAGTTCTTCCCGCATGACGCCCTCGCGCAGGTCGCCCATCTCGATCATGATGATGACCATGTGCTTGCGGTCCTGCCGCACGGCCTCCTCGGAAAGCAGCCGTATGGTTGACAGTTCCGTGTTGAAACTGACATCGGCGTATTGCACGATCTCCTTGATATACTTCTTGGGCGGGGGCTTGATGTAAACGGTCTGGACCTCCGGGTCGATGCTTTTGATCACCTTCAGGTTGCTGACGCGCGAGTCGTGGATCTCCCGGGCGCCAAGATCGATCACTTCCCGGATATAGGCCTCGTTTCCGCAAAAAAGCTTGGTGACCACGCCCCATTCGATGTCATGATCCTTGAACAGGTTCTGCAGGAACTCGTAATTGTGCCGCAGTTTGTCGCGGTAGAGTTTCAGGTAAGCCATAACTATTTCTTGTACCTCATTTCCAGATATTTGCTGGTAAATCCGATGCGTTCGTAAAGCCGGCAGGCGGGGTTGTCTGGTTCCACGTGCAGGGCGATGTCCCCGCGCGCTGTCTCGATGGCCTTTTCCATCAGGATTTTTCCGATACCGCGTCCCCGCGTCTTCCCGTCAACGGCAATGTAGACAAGAAGATTTTCCGGGACATATTCACTCATTCCGGTTTCCAGGACGATAACGACGCCGAGCATGGAGCCGTCTTTCTCTTTCGCCGCCAGGACGAATCCGCGCCGGCATTCAACCTTTCCCAGTGCGTAGTCAAGGCATTTCATGATCTGGTCTTTGGGATCACGGAAGCGATCGAGATGCGCGTGCAGGAAACCGGCGATCTGCTCCTGCGTCACCGAAGCTTCCCTGTAATTTTCCGGGGTGATGGTTTCGATAGTAATTTCCGTACTCATATTGCTAAGTTAAAACGATTGGTTAATAATGATATTTGTCATTTTTTTTGGAGAAACGACGTCGACGCAAGCTGACGCCGGAAAAGTCGGGGACGTCCGGATCCGTCAGGCAACCGTTCGTGACGGTTCCCCATCCGGCATCCCAATCGAAAAAGTGATGAAGATGACCAGCGATGCGGTCAGTCCGAAGATGATCGGGTCGAGGCCGAATGGCATGGCAAACTGAAATGGCACATGGAATGGAAGTGTCGGGTCCGTCAGCATGGTGAGCCCGAGCGTGAGTGTGCCGCCGGTGATCATGGACCACCACGCGGCTGCGTTGCTGCTCCGTTTCCAGTACAGGCCGCCTATGATCGGTACCAGCAGCGCCGATACCATGAAGGCATAGGAATAGAGCATGATCTGCAGCACGGTATCAAAGACCGCCGCCAGCAGGAAAGCCAGTACTCCGAGTGCCAGTGTGACCAGCTGCGACAGTCGGATCATGGAAATCCTGGTGGTGTCTATCCTGAACACTTTTTCGATGATATCCGTTGTCACATTCCCCGATGCGGCCACCAGGCAGCTGTCGGCCGTGGACATGATGGCCGAGAAATAGGCGGACATCATCAGCCCCATCAGTCCGATGGGAAGCACGGTCCGGAGCAGCATCGGCAGTCCCTCCTCCTGGTGCATCAGAGCGGCTGATTCGTGTCCCATATAGGAGAACATGCCCTGTTCGGCGGCCACAAAGGCAAAAAGTCCGAGCAGCACACCCATGAACGCCATCACGGGCCACTCCAGGAGTCCGGCCAGGTACCACGCTTTTTGTGCCTCTTTTTCTGACCTTGTGGCATAGATACGCTGATAAAGTGTCATTCCGACAAACCATATCGGGAGGATGGTGATCCCCCAGTTGACCAGCTGCTGCCAGCTGATATTGCGCAGGGAGAGCATTTCAGGCGCTACCGTTTCCCGGATCACTTCATGTCCGCCAACGGCGACATAGCCGATTGGGATGCCGACAAAAATAAGTCCGCCAAGCAGAAGGATCCACTGAAAGGTATCGGTGTAGATGACCGCTTTTATCCCGCCCAGGGCTGTGTAGACAATGATGATGAACGCCATGAGGTAGAGCGCCGTATCCAGGCTCATGCCGTCGAAAGAGGCTGAAGCCAGGCGTGCGCCCGCAAGCATCTGCGAACTGCTGAAACCCACGTAGCCGATCGCCGAAATTATGCCCGCAAGAAAAGCCACCCTGGCATTGAAGAAGTGGTTGAACACCTCGGGCATCGTAAAAAAACCCTGTTCCGTCGAGAGATTTTTCACTTTGGGGATGAGGAATACGGCGGCAAGCCAGGCGCCGAGCAGTCCGGTGAAAAGCATCCAGGAACCGGAAATCCCCATGACAAAACCAAGTCCGCCCAAGCCAATGGAAAACCCGCCGCCCACATCGGTCGCCACTACCGACAGGCCAACGTGCTTGTACCCCATTTTGCGCCCACCGATGTAGTACTCCTCCGCACCCTTGTTCCGGAAATAGAAGTAAAAACCGATGCCAAGAATGATGACGAAATAAAGAACAAAAACCGTGAGATCTACTGGATTCATTAGGTTTTATGGGTTTTACAGGACAACCTTTAAGATTGCCATTAATCAAAACAATAGCAAATGAGCATCGGATTGGATAACTCGCTATATTATTCGGTTTTACTGATTACCACAATGAGAAATCAATCAGAAATCAGAATTCAGGCTTAACATAGAAATTGGCAATACCATATGAAGATCCAACTTAAACGCATTGACGATGCCTTCCATATTGAGGCGGCGAACGAACTGGGAAAAACCATTCATATGGACGGGGCCCCGAAAATCGGGGGATCCGACAAGGCGCCGCGCCCCATGGAGGTGCTGTTGATGAGCATGGCGGGGTGCAGTTCCATGGACGTGCTCGACATCCTCAGGAAACAGCGCCAGCACGTGGAGGATTTCCGGATCGAGGTGGAAGCTGAGCGGGAAAAGGACAAGACACCGGCGCTGTTCACCGACATCCATCTGCACTTCTACCTGAAAGGCGATCTCAACGAGAAAAAGGTAGAACGGGCCGTGCGCATGTCCATGGAAACCTACTGCTCGGTTGCCAAGATCGTGGAAAAAACGGCCCGCATCACCTGGGAGTGGACCGTTGACACCGGTGACAATGAGTAGCCTGGCCGGAGCATTGCCGGCTAACGCATTACCAAAACAAATCCCCAAAAAGCATCACCAACTTGCATTGCGATCGTCCATGCTCAAAATCACCCCTGATTACGATTCCATCCTGCAGAATCTTTCGCCCGGAGAAGTAAACGAGCTTGAGATGCATTCGTTCATCAACCTGATGAATGTCATCTACGCCCAGCTTGAGCTGCTCCTGCCGGATGGTGACAAAAATGCGCACGTCAAGTTAGCGCTGGAACACACTCGCGAATTGCTGGCGAAAATGCGAAGCGGTTCGCTGGACGGCTCGATCCGGTGGGATATCTCGGAGTATAAAAAAACGGTTGACAAAACCGTCACATCGCTCGCAAAACATGCAAACACCGAAGAGACCCGTACCGAGCTCCGCGATGCGCGTTCCCTGCTTAAGCAGACCTTTTCCATTCTGGATGCCCGGCTGGAAGAACTGTACAGACGTATTGCCTTTTCAGACGAGTGGATTGAGGTGGATGTGGATGCGTTCCGGAAAGAGTACGAAACCTATTTTAATACGCAGGAAAAAAACAGCAGGGGAAGGTTTGGAATCGTCATGGACGCCAAACGGAAGCGGGAAAACGACTACCTCGTTGTCCTGGATATGGCAAGTGAAAACGGCCGTACCATTGCCATGCCGCTGCTTTTCAAGGATGTGATCCGCGACCTGGTATCCAATGCACGCAAATACACCCTGCCCGGCGGTACCATCCGGTTTGAAATCCGGCAGCAGGACGGTCGGCTTCACCTGGCTGTATCGGACACCGGCATCGGCATACCGGAAAAAGAGCTTTCCAGGGTCTTTGAACACGGATATCGTGCGTCCAATGCCGGTTCCATCCGTACCATGGGAGGTGGTTTCGGCCTGACCAAGGCGCTGCATGTGGTCCGGAAATATCATGGCGATCTGTGGATAGAATCCGGTCTGGACAACGGCACAACAATATCAATCGAACTTCCCCTTCCGGAACAATTCCGGGTGTCCAAAAAGGGTGAGCGGCGGACCCGGGAAGATGAAAAAGAAATTTGAAACACGCGCCATCCGCGAGCAGGCGGCCCGGTCGGAGCACCGTGAACATTCCGTTCCGGTCTATCTGACATCCAGCTTCGTTTTCGACTCTGCGGAACACGGACAGGAACTGTTTTCCGGTGAAACGGACGGAAACATCTACAGCCGCTACAGCAATCCCAATACCGATGAGTTCGTCCGCAAGATTTGCCAGATGGAGGATGCCGAAGACGGGATTGCCACGGCCTCGGGCATGGCGGCCGTCTTTGTGAGCTTGGCGGGACTGCTCAACAGCGGCGATCACATCCTTGTGGCACGCGCGGTGTTCGGGTCCACCCACCAGATCCTCACACAGCTCCTGCCCCGCTGGAACATCGCCCACACGTACGTCGATATCGGCAAACCGGAGCAGTGGGAAGCGGCCATCCGGCCCGAAACCCGCATGCTCTTCCTCGAAACCCCGTCCAACCCCGGTCTTGAGCTGATCGATCTGGATTTTGCGGGGAAACTGGCGCGCAGGCACAAGCTGATCCTGAACGTGGACAACTGCTTTGCCACACCGTACCTGCAGCAGCCGGGGCGTTTCGGGGCGGACCTTATCATTCACTCGGCCACCAAATTCATCGACGGACAAGGCCGCACGCTTGGCGGCGTGGTGGCCGGCAAAGCCGAACTTATCGAGCAGCTGCGTTTCTTTGCCCGCCATACCGGCCCCGCAATGTCGCCCTTCAACGCGTGGGTGCTTTCCAAGAGCCTGGAGACGCTCGCCGTGCGCATGGACCGCCACTGTGAAAACGCACTGAAACTGGCGGTATTCCTGGAGCAGCAGCCGGGAATTGCCCGGGTCAGATACCCTTTCCTGCCCTCTCATCCGCAGTACGAGATCGCGCGCCGTCAGATGAAGCAAGGCGGAGGTGTGCTGGTTTTCGAATTTTCGGGTGGATTTGATGCCGCCCGCAGCTTCATTGACCGGCTTCAGATGCTCTCCATCTCCTCCAATCTGGGGGATACGCGCTCCATCGTGACACATCCCGCATCCACCACACACTCCAGGCTGACCGAAGAGGAGCGGTTGGCTGTGGGCATCACGCCGGGACTGGTGCGTATTTCGGC
>Ga0207421_10001762_pt1 | contig 27560 bp, 25 predicted proteins | sample SodLakKL_010_SED_4_FD_187542 | JGI IMG/M metagenome (GOLD analysis project Ga0207421, IMG submission 187542) | Alkaline sediment microbial communities from Lake Tanatar, Kulunda Steppe, Russia - 8KL_010_SED (SPAdes) (version 2) | ecosystem: Environmental > Aquatic > Non-marine Saline and...
TGAAACAAACATGAACCTGGCCAGGGTAATCAGGCCCAGGAGGATAAAAAACCCGGTGATATAATATTCCGCCCTTTTGGCCTTTTTGCGGGCACTGCTTTTAATGACCCCCCACTTGACCCCCAGCCTGTACCAGCCTACTCCCACATGCAGTTCCACCATGGGCAGAAGCAGGAGGTAAAAGCCCAGCCAGAACCCGGTCTGAATTCGGGCGGCGCTTTTATCCGCGGTGATGGGCAGGTCCGTTAGCACCACCCAGATATGAATGGCTCCCATGATAAGAATTATCATGGCTGTAACCACCTGGACAGTCCAAAGCCAGGTGTCCCTGTGAGCAAGCATCCTGCTGAAGGACCAGACTTTTTTCTGATCCTGCTGGGAAAAAGGTATCCTGCGGGCGGCCATGAAAAAATGGGTCAGAAAGACCAGGGCCAGAAGCGGACCTCCCACCTGGGCCAGGTAGTACCTTTCAAAAAAATCCGCCAGGGTATTGAAAACCTGGGGACCAAGCAGAATACTGGCCACAAACAGGGCGTGCAGGTACATGAACACCACCAGGGCCAGGCCGGTGAGCATCTGGACAAGATCCAGCAAAGCTGCCCTGGAACCGGAGGCAGGTGAAAACATGGTATCCTGGTATTGCATGCCTGCTCCTTAGATGTTGAGTTTAAGCCCCACAGGACAATGATCCGAACCCATAACCTGGGGTTCTATCCAGGCGTTTTGCACATTGTCCCGCAGCTCTTCAGACACAAAAAAATAATCTATGCGCCAGCCGGCATTCCTTGATCTAGCCCCGAAGCGGTAAGTCCACCAAGTGTAGTTGCCACCTTCCTGATTAAACATCCTGAAAGTGTCCACGTACCCGCGATCTATGAACTTGTCCAGCCACTGCCTTTCCACCGGCAAAAAACCTGACCTGTCCTCATTGGCCCGGGGGTTTTTAAGATCAATATCCTTGTGGGCGGTATTGAAATCCCCGCAGACCACAATGGGTTTTTTGCGCCTAAGATCCTGAGCGTATTCCAGAAAGCGGTCGTAATAGTCCAGCTTGAACTTCAGTCTCTCATTGCTCATCTGGCCGTTGGGGAAATAGACATTGAAGAGGTAGAATGATTCATACTCCATGAGGATCATCCTTCCCTCTCCATTGAGATGATCCTGAGGCAGGCCGGTACTTATATGCTGTGGTTCCAGCCGGTAAAAACAGGCTGTCCCGGAATAACCTTTTTTGGTCCGGGCGGGATTCCAGTAGATATTATACCCGGGGACCTCTTTGTGCTTTCCGGGCAGCTGGTCCGGGTGCGCCTTGGTCTCCTGCAGGCACAGTAGATCAAAATCCCTGTCCTGGAACCAGTCCCAGAAACCCTTGCCCGTAACCGCCCTGAAGCCGTTTACATTCCAGGAGTATATTATCATGAGACTTGCTTAAGCTGTGCGTCCAGCCCCACACCATCGTACCGGATAAGGACGTAGCCCCCACCGCTCAGGGTTCCCGGGTTGATCACCTTTGTGCCCCCCACGTGGTCCTCGATATTGGCTTCGTGGACATGTCCCGTAATACAAATTTCCGGCTGCACATCCTCAATAAATTCCCTTACTGCGCGGCTGCCCACGTTTGCCCCGGAATTGAGCAGGTCGGTCTTGGTTCCGTATGGAGGGGTGTGGGTCATGAATATCAGGTGTTTGATTCTGGATGCCTTTTCCCGGTGAGCGGACAGCCACTTTTCCAGTTGCTCATCGCTCACTTCGGAAGGGGTATTAAAGGGTGTGGCAATGGAATATCCAAGGCCCAGCAGATAGACGTCATCTTCAAGGAGGACTATCCTGTTGTGTACATTCACCCCGGACTCTTCCAGAAACCTGTCCACTTCCCTGGTATCCATGTTGCCTATCTGGGCATAGACGTTAGGGTTTACCTTCTTGATTTCATCCAGAAGCATCCTGGTTGTGGATCTGCCCCCTGCATTGGTTAGATCTCCGGAAACAAGGATTCCTCTGGCCCCTGATATTTTACGGATCCTTTGCAGGTTGTCCGTATTTTCATGGATATCCCCAACGGCTATCCAGTGCTTTTCAGTCATTTTTCCTCCGTTTTCTCTTTGCTCCCTGCAGGATAAACCCGGGTCCCGGTCCTGGTGTCAACAAGCCTGAACCCGAAATTCAAAGCCCTGTCCCGCAACTCATCCGCTGCAACAAAATCCTTTGCTTCCTTGGCCTTAACCCTGGCCTGCAGCAATTCACTGATCTCTGAGGGATACTCGTTGTCGGCAAGAGGCAAAGCCCGCCAGTCAATAATTTTAAGTACAAAATCAAGGTCTTGCAAATAATGCAGACATGATCCGGCCTCCCGGGCATTCATTAAATCCTCGTCCAGATGTTTCTGCATTCTTCTGCAGAATTCAAACAGTTGCGGCCAGAACTTGTAAAGGGCCAGATCATCATCCAGGCAGCCAGAAAGTGCAGGTCCCAGTTCCCGGCACTGTTTCTCCACTTCCGATCCTGTCTCCCTGTCAGGACGAATACCGCGCGCACAGAGTTTGAGCCTGCCCAAAAGCTCCTGCAGTCGGTTCCAGTTTTTAATCCACATCTCCAGATTCTTGGACGAGTATATAAGCGGCCTGTGATAGGATACCGACATAAGCCACATTCTCAGAGGATGAAATCCTCCCATCTCCCGGGCCATCTCCTGTATTCCCGGCAAAGGCATTCCTTTTTCTTCGTGATGAACCGGCAGAGCCAGGCTCCAGCACTGTGGTCTTAGACTGGTGGCTCCCTTCCAGATACTCAAAAGGTTGTCCAGGTGCGGAAACAGGTGTGCTTCCCCGGTCATGACCAGATCAAGATGACCAGTATACTCCGCTGCAACAGCGGCCATCTGCAGGTACCAGGAAGGCCGGACATTTCCCCACTTGGTCTTGAGTATGTTTTCTTCCTTGAGATCTTTGAGACTGGCTCTTTTGAGCAGGGTAAAATCACGGGGACTGTCCTTAACATAGTCTTCCAGGTCCACTGTTTTGCCGGAAATGATCTTTTCCGGGTCAATGCCGGCCAGCAGTCCATACTCCTTGTCCCGGCCCACGTCAAAATACACGCAGCGCAACTTTTCATAGGCCAGCCCCCTGGAAAGCAGCTTGTTGCACATCTCGATCCCGGTATCCAGGGACCCGGCTGCAGGTAAAAAGTTAAAGTTACGGTTCAGGTTTATTCTGCCGGCCAGCTCCTGGATAGAATCCAGGGTCTGTCTACTGAAATCCTCTCTGGGCATACCCTTTTCCCGCATGCATTCCAGGGTGCGGTCGTCAAAATCAGCCACAGCTGCAACAGGATGGGGGTCGTGCCCCTTTTGCACAAGCCTTTGGCAGAGCACATCCAGAAATACAGCCCTTCTCCAGAAGTCCGGGTCCTGGAAAAAGTCGGTCCTTGGACCAGGAGTAAAGATCCCGGGCTTTTTTCCGGAACACTGCAAAATAGATTTTTTCCTTTTCTGCAGATCGTAGATCTTGACACCATCCAGCTCAGGAATGCTGTACAAAGGCGTGCTCAGATATCTTTCCCCCCCGTCGGGGAAGATGGTCACCAACACACCTTCCTGCATTTCCCCGGCCAGCTGTTGCACCCCGGCCATTGCCGCCCCGGAACTCATCCCCACGAAGATGCCCTCCTTGCGCGCCAGTTCACGGCACATGGCCCAGGCCTCCTCATCCTTGACATGAATTACCCGGTCCAGGGCCTTTTTCCTGTATATACCCGGGGGATAGGACTCCTGCATATTCTTGAGCCCCTGTATTTTATGTCCGGCATAAGGCTCAATACCTATGCAGCGTATTTCGGGATTCAGTTCGCGCATTTTTTTGGTGATGCCCATTATGGTCCCGGTAGTGCCCAGACATGCAGCCACGTGAGTTACGCCACCCCGGGTCTGGTCCCAGATTTCTGGTCCGGTAGTATGGTAATGTGCTTCTATGCTGGCAGGGTTGTTGAACTGATCCATAAGGACATACTTTTCCGGAAAATCTCTGGCCAGGCGATAAGCTTCTTCAATGGCTCCATCAGTACTCAGATGTCCCGGGGTTAAAACTATCTCTGCCCCGTACGCGCGCATGATCATTTTGCGTTCTTCCGAGGCTGAAGCTGGCATGATCAGTTTTATGGGGTATTTTTTCAGGGCGCAGACCATGGCCAGTCCGATGCCGGTATTGCCGGAAGTGGCCTCTATGACCGTCTTGCCCGGTCCCAGGCCTTCATATTTCTCGGCCCTCTGGATCATGGCTAGGGCCACCCTGTCCTTGACCGAACCGCCCGGGTTGGACATTTCCAGTTTGGCCAGAATTTTGACCCCGGAATTGGGTGCCAGGGTCTTTATTTCCACCATGGGGGTATTACCGATTAGAGAAAGAAGATCACTCATAATAGAATCGAGGAGCAAAAATTATAAGTTTTGAAGTATGGCCTTAAAAGGCTTAATCGAACCAAGCAATCAAGGAAAAACTACGGGGTTGTATGAAGCTTGCTGCATCATGCCCCGGTGGCGGCCCGAACCTGATGGATATCTGTCAGCCCTGCCAGGACCTTGAGTATGCCGTCCTGTTTAAGAGAGAGCATTCCCTCCATGGTAGCCTGCTCTCTTATTTCTTCAGCTGATTTTCTGAACTTGATGAGTTTCTTGATATTATCGGTATTGAGCATCAATTCGTGAATACCCAGGCGGCCCCTGTAGCCGCCGATGCAGTCTCTACAGCCCTTGCTTTTGTAAAGTACAGCCTTTTTATGGAAATAATGCTCCTTCCATTCGTTAAAGCCCTCTCCATATTCCGTCTCCAGCTCCCGCAATTCCGCTGAATCAGGAGTATATTTCTCCTTGCACCTGGAGCACAGGGTCTTGATGAGCCGCTGGCCCAGGACGCAGAGCAGAGAGTCAGCGAAGTTGAAAGGATCCAGGTCCATATCCAGAAGCCTGGTAATTGTTTCCGGAGCGGTATTCGTGTGCAGGGTACTGAAAACTATGTGTCCCGTCAGGGAGGCCTCAACCGCGATGTGAGCCGTCTCCCTGTCGCGCATCTCCCCCACCATGATTACGTCTGGGTCGGCCCTTAAAAAAGAACGCAAAAGATGAGCAAAAGTAAGGCCGATCTTGGGATTGACCTGTACCTGGCGCAGACCATCCTGACTTATTTCCACCGGGTCCTCAGCAGTCCAGACCTTTTTGTCCGGGGTGTTGATGCAGCTTAAGGCTGAATGCAGAGTCGTGGTTTTTCCGGAACCAGTGGGGCCCACCACAAGTATAAGTCCGTAGGGCTTTTTAATAAGGCTTTCAAAGTGCTCAAGATTTTTCCTGGACAAACCCAGCTCTTTCAGGGTCATGGGCTTTCCAGAGGTCAAAACCCTGAGCACCACATCCTCCTGTCCGCCGGTGGTGGGAACCGTGGCCACCCTGAATTCAAGCACCTGGGAAACTTCAGGGAGCTTTATCTTAAGCTTGCCGTCCTGGGGCAGTCTCCTCTCGGCAATGTCCAGGCTGGACATGATTTTCAGCCTGGACACCAGCGGTTTGGCCAGGGCCAGGCGTATCTTTTTGAATTCGTGGCATGTACCGTCCACGCGCATCCGGATGAGGCAGTACCTGGAACCAGGACTTGGCTCGATGTGGATATCCGATGCCTTCTTGCGCCAGGCCTCCAGAAGCAGTGCATTGACCAGACGGACTACCTCGCTGTCATGCTCAGTCAGCTCTCCCTCGTCAATGTAGTCAGCAGTTGTGTCAGATTCTTCAGCAGCAGCACCGACTTCCTCTCCGAGAAAAGCCATACTTTGCTCTGCAAGATACTGCTGGTGAAAATGCTCGATAAAACGCCGTATGTCACTGGGGATAGCCACCTTGGCCACAATATTGCTTGTTCCGAAAATGAAGCGGATCTCATCCAGCCGTCCCAGATCATAGGGGTTATTCACAAGAACTATAATATTGCTCCCCTCTTTTTCCAGAGGCACCCACTCATATTTCTTGAGAAACTCCGGATCCAGCCTTTTTTGTTCAAAGAGCTCGAAAGGTGCGACAAATGACTGATCAAAGGAAACAAAATCTGTATCGTAATACTCCTGCAGAGAACGGCCCAGCTCCTGCTTGTCCACTTTCCACCTTTCCACCAGGACATCGTCCATGCGCAGACTTTCCTTTTTAGCCACACGCATGGCCTGCTCCAGATCATAATTGCTGATTACGCCGGTATTCAATAAATATGTATAGCGGCCCCCGGTTTTGGTATTTTCCGGAGCATATTCAGTGGAGGGTGCTTGTTGCATCTGCTTGCTTGACAATGACGGTCCAGACTGGGAAAAAATTTCTTTTAGGGGTAAAGTGTAAAAAATACTGCAAGTTTCAGTACCTGTTCACCATAATCATATAAATTCCAGTAGTCCGCAGGTGGTAAATAGTTACAAGTTTTATTACTATAAGACGATATCTGAATACAGGCAACCCCGCACTTATTTTTGTACAGGACATTTCTTAGACAGTGTGTTGCATGCAGCATGACTTCCAACCTGAAGACATACCGCCCTTTTCTTTCGTCTGTACAAAAATAAGTGCGGGGTTGTTTTTTGTCTGATTTTTTACTTGTTGAGCCAGGCCATCATTTTTCTAAGCCTTTCACCCACTTCTTCGATCTGGTGACTATGGTACTTTCTGCGCTGGGCGTAAAAAGCGGGCAGTCCGGCCTTGTTTTCCAGGATCCATTCCCTGGCGAATCCGCCGTCCTGAATCTCTCCCAGCACCTTGCGCATTTCCTGTTTGGCCTGATCCCCGACGATCCTCTCGCCGCGGGAGTAGTCGCCGTATTCAGCTGTATCGCTGATGGAATAGTGCATCCGGGTAAAGCCTCCCTCGTACAACAGATCCACTATGAGCTTGAGTTCATGCATGCATTCAAAATAAGCCACCTCTGGCTGATACCCGGCCTCCACCAGGGTCTCGTACCCAGCCCGGATAAGAGCACTGACTCCACCGCAGAGCACAGCCTGTTCTCCGAAAAGATCAGTCTCTGTCTCTTCGGCGAATGTTGTCTGAATGACCCCGGATCTGGTGGCTCCTATGCCCTTGGCATATGCCAGAGCCTTGTCCCAGGCCTGTCCTGTATGATCCTGGTAAACCGCGGCCAGAGCCGGAACGCTGCCGCCGCGGGCATACTCTCTTCTTACCAGGTGGCCGGGTCCCTTGGGGGCGATCATGACCACGTCCACATCCTTTGGAGGGACTATCTGGTTGTAATGCACGTTAAATCCGTGACTGAAAACCATGGTCTTGCCGGAATCAAGATGCGGCAACACCTCGTTGTAAAAGACACCGGGCTGATACTGATCCTGCACCAGAACCTGGATGAGATCAGCCTGTTTGGCTGCCTCTGCAGCGGGAACAGGTTCAAAGCCATGCTCTTTGGCCAGGTTGTAATTGGCTCCTCCCGGTCTCTGGCCAATGACCACATTCAGTCCGGAATCCCGGAGATTCTGGGCATGGGCATGTCCCTGGCTGCCATACCCGATAACAGCAATCGTTTTGTCTTTTAAGATTGAAAGATCTGCATCGTTTTCATAGTAAACCTTCATTATCGCTCCTTAAACTGCTTTGGAATAAATTTACAACAATACTGGGGGCTGCAGGCAGTCCCTGAACACGGCATGTCCCGTACTTATTTTTCCAACGCCAACAGGTAAAAATTGTTCATCAGCAAAAATAAAGTGCGAGACGCTAAACAGATACCAGGATTAAAACTGCATGCTCCGCTTCATGGCCACAGTGCCTGTCCTGGCAAATTCCTTGATGCCGAAACGCTGCAGCATGTTAACTATAGCGTTTATTTTGCCCTGATCCCCGGTTACTTCCAGAGTAAGCTCATCTGTACTTACATCAACTACCTTGCACCGGAATATGTCCACAATGCGCAGGATCTCAGCCCTGCTGTTTTCAGAGGCATGAACCTTCATAAGAACCATCTCCCTTTCCACGGCCTTTGTATCCGAGAGGTCCACCACCTTGATCACTGTGATAAGCTTTCTCAGCTGTTTGATTATCTGTTCGATGATCTGCTCATCACCATGAGTGCTGATGGTCATCAGCGAGACCCCTTTTTCCAGGGTGGGACCGACATTCAGGGTGTCTATATTGAAACCACGGCCGCTGAAAAGACCGGCTACCCTGGAGAGCACTCCGGGTTCGTTTTCCACAAGTACTGATAATACGTGTCGCATAGCCAGCCTCCTAGACCAGTAGCATTTCGGTTAATGAAGCCCCGGCAGGGACCATGGGATAAACATTTTCCTCTGGCTCCACGCGAATGTCCACGATGCAGGTCTTGGGCGAAGCAAAGACCTTCTTTAGAACAGGAACCACGTCTTCAGTCCTGTCTACCTGGTAGCCCTCAGCACCATAAGCATCTGCCAGCTTGACGAAATCAGGGGCAGTATCCAGACAGGTGGCACAGTAATTCTTGTTGTAGAAAAGCTCCTGCCATTGCCTGACCATGCCCAGGTAACTGTTGTTCAGGATAATGATCTTCACCGGCAGGTTGTAGCACACCGCGGTGGCCATCTCCTGGATATTCATCTGAATTGATCCGTCTCCGGCAATGTCTATGACCAGTTTGTCCGGATTAGCCACCTGTGCTCCGATGGCTGCCGGAAAACCGTACCCCATGGTTCCAAGACCACCGGAACTGATCCAGGTCCTGGGCTTGTGGTACTTGTAAAACTGGGCGGCCCACATCTGGTTCTGTCCCACTTCAGTGGTGATGATGGCCTCACCTCTGGTCAGTTCATAAATCTGTTCCATCACGTATTGGGGCTTGATCTTGCCGGACTGACCGGTTTCGTACTTGAGAGGCTGCTCCTGGCTCCAGCCCTTGACTGTCTTGACCCAGGCAGTATGTTTCTCGTCCCACTGTACTCCGTTTATTTCCCCCATTTCCTCATCCAGAGTCTTGAGTGCATTAAGGCAGTCGGAGACTATGGGGATGTGCACGTTAACATTCTTGCGAATGGAAGTAGGATCAATATCGATATGAATTATCTTGGCTCTCGGGGCGAAAGTGTTTACTTTGCCCGTGACCCGGTCATCGAATCTGGCACCTACAGAGAGCAGAACATCCGCATTGTTGACAGCCATGTTGGCGGCATAAGTACCGTGCATGCCCAGCATTCCAAGCCAGAGGGGATCGTTTCCGGGAAAGGCTCCCAGGCCCATCATAGTAGAAGTTACCGGAAGGGAGAATCTGCGGGCCAGCCTGGTAAGTATCTCCCCGGCCTCGGAAGAGATCACCCCGCCCCCGGAATAAATCAGTGGACGCTCAGCCTTGGCCAGCAGGTTGGCCGCCTTTTTGACCTGTTTCCTGTTGGGAGTATAATTCGGGTTGTAGCTGCGCAGACTGATGGTCTTGGGATATTCAAATTCAGTTCTGGCCTGCATGACATCCTTGGGAAGATCCATAAGCACCGGACCCGGCCTCCCTGTGGAAGCAATGTAAAAAGCCTCTTTGATGGAATGGGCCAGTTCTTTGACATCCTTGATGAGATAGTTGTGCTTGGTGCAGGGCCTGGTAATCCCCACGATATCGACTTCCTGGAAAGCATCATTGCCGATAAGCGCCGTGGGAACCTGGCCAGTAAAAACTACTATAGGAATAGAATCCATGTATGCAGTGGCAATGCCGGTCACTGTATTAGTGGCACCAGGCCCGGAAGTCACCAGACACACCCCCACTTTGCCTGTTGACCTGGCGTAGCCGTCTGCAGCGTGTACCGCCCCCTGCTCATGTCGAACCAGAAAATGCTGGATTGAAGACTTGGGAAGTTCATCGTAGATGTCAATGACTGCACCCCCCGGAAACCCAAAAATATGTTTTACGCCCTCCTGCCTTAAACATTCAAGCAGGATCTGAGCTCCGGTGAGCTCCATGTTACTTACCCTCCTTGGCTTTATAATTGTCCAGTATAGCGTGCATCCTGGTCTTCCCAGCCAGTTTTTTCTTTTTTATCTCCCTTACTTCCCTTTCCTCGCTGGGGGTTAGAAAATGTTTGTTCTCATATCGCTCCAACTGTTTTTCGTACATCTGATGATTTTCCAGCAGGTTCTTGAGTTCTCCGTCCTCTTCACTGTATTTGGCGATCAGATCCTTTTCATATTGCTCCATTTATGACCTCCTTGTTGATTAACTATGCATGCATTAAAATACTGAAGACTGTCCCGGAAACACCACTAACTACCACATCCTTGTTTCTGCTATGCAGCCCCCTTTTTATCCATACCTGTTTCTTTCTGATTCCCAGAATCCGGGATATAAAAATACATAAAGCCTTGTTGGCCTTGCCCTCAAGGGGAGGAGCCTTGACCGATACTTTGATGCGCCCTGCATGCATGCCCAGAACTTCATCTCTGTCTGCTCCCGGCTTTAGCGTAATTCTCAAAAGCCAAGTGTCCAGGTCCAGCTTTTTCAAGTACTGCATAAAATTGCTGCTACAGCTTATCAGGTTATCCCCAGACAAGTCCAGACTGATTAGATTTGCCTGCAATCAAGACTTCTGCAGAAACTTGAGCTTGGATTCAGCTTCCTCCAGGTGCAGGTGTTCCTCGTCATGAGACTCCAGCAGCTTCAGGTGTGACTCTATCATTGACCTGAGCTTGATTTCAAAATGAGCCCGCTGTTTTTTTAGTTCAGATATGTCTTCGTGTATCTGGGCCAGTCTCTTATGTGCCTGCCTCAATATATCCTCAGCCTTGGACTGGGCTTCCTGGACAATAATCTTGGCCTGTTTGTTGGCATTGGCCTTGATATCATCCGTCATCTTCTGAGTTGTGAGCAAAGTATTCTGCAACACTTCCTCTTTGCTTTTGTGCTCCTGCAGTTTCTCTTCCAGGTGTTTTATGTCCTGATCCAGCTGCGATTTTTTTTCAGCCAGTTCCCCGACATAGTCGGCAACTTCCTGCAGAAACATTTCCACGTCATTTTTTTTGTAGCCAAGCACAGCCGTGGAAAACTTTTTGTTCAAAATATCAATTTTTGAAATGTCCATTTTTCCCCCTTATGGAAAAAAACAGGGAATCAGCTGGAGCTAAAAGACGTCTCCAGCCGATTCAGTTCAGTGCAAAAGACTGAGCTCATAACACCCTCAGCCTATACCGGATACAGCCTGGTAAAGGGACTGGACAACGAAAATCTTGATGAACTGAATACCCACCAGCACCACTATGGGAGACAGATCAATCCCTCCCAGATTGACAAAGGGCAGCCATGTCCTGACCCGATACAGCACTGGTTCAGTAAGGTTACGCAGAACCCTTACTATGGGATTATAGGGGTCGGGCTGGACCCAAGTCAACAAAGCGGAAATGATCACAATCCAGAAATAAAGGGTAAGCAGAGTGTCGAAAACACTTACCAGGGCCATTAAAAAGTTGGCTAACACGCTCATTTATCCTCCGTTAAATTTTGTCGGTTCAGCCATCTGCTGAGTGAAAGAGCAGACCTGCTTGAAAACCTCAGAGTGTCGTTGCAGGCTTAAAGCCGCCCTGAAATGAACTGCCTCAGGGTCCAGAAGTCCGGAATCAGCATCTCTGCTTCAAGGTACTGGTTTTTATAGGCCCAGAAAGGAACGCCTGCACTCCCGGCAGTTGACTGATCCACCACTGAATCACCTATGAAGGCCACTTTTCCGGGGCTTACCGACCACATCTCCAGTATCCTGTACATGCTTTCAGGATGGGGCTTGGGCCTGCTCACCTGTCCGGCGGTCATCACGGGCCAGAAAAAGTCCGCAAGGCCGTGCATCTGCAGCAACAGGTTCATGGTGGTGGTGCGGTTGGTGTTTACGGCAATGCGCAAGCCCTTGCTGCGAAGCAGCTCCAGAAGCTCAGGCACGCCCTCTTCCATGCGCATGTATGGAAGAAGTTCATTATAATCAACATGCCTGCGCACCTCGTCCAGGCGGTCCAGACACTCAGGGGGCAGAATGTACCTCAGGGAGTCCAGCACCGAATGCATGTGCACGAACTCCTCTTCATCATTATTCAGGGGGCCGAGCGCGAAATATTCACGGATGCGGTTGTAGAAATGGATATTCACGTCCCTGGAATCAAAAAGCACTCCGTCACAGTCGAAGACAAGCCCCTCAAGCCCTTCAAGGCTCATGGAACTCAATGGGTTGCAGATAATCAAAAAAAACTCCACTTACAGATATTATCAGTTAAAATCATCTCATGGCCTGAGGAAAAAGCTCTGCGGCCATTTCCCGCAGCTTGTATTTCTGGACCTTGCCACTGGCTGTCATGGGATATTCATCCACAAAGGCAACATATTTAGGAGTCTTGTACCTGGCAATTTTACCCCGGCAAAAGTCTCTGATATCTTCGGGAGCGTAATCGTACCCCTCTTTTAAGATGACAAAGGCCCCCACCTCTTCTCCATATCTGCTGCTGGGAACTCCAACCACCTGAACATCGCGCACCCCCTCCATGGTGTAGAGAAACTCTTCAATTTCCCTGGGATATACATTTTCCCCCCCCCTGATGATCATATCCTTGAGGCGGCCGGTGATGCTCAGATATCCATCTTCGTCCATGACTCCCAGGTCCCCGGAATGCAGCCAGCCGTCAGCGTCAATGGTCCTGCGGGTTTCTTCGGGCATATTGTAATAGCCGCGCATGACATTATACCCCCGGCAACAGACTTCGCCCTGTTCTCCAGGGCCGACGGCCTTGTTGGTTTCCGGATCCACCAGCTGCACCTCTATCTCGGGCATGGGTCTGCCCACCGTCTCGGTTTTTTTGCGAATATCATCATCAGTACGGGTCTGGGTAATCACCGGAGAGGTCTCGGTCAGGCCATAGCAAATGGTAACTTCGCTCATGTTCATTTTGTCCATCACCTGCCGCATAACTTTTACCGGGCATGGAGAACCGGCCATAATCCCGGTGCGCAAAGACCTGTAATCAAACCTGGAAAACATACGGTGATCCAGCACAGCGATAAACATGGTGGGCACCCCGTAAAGGGCAGTACATTTTTCAGTTTCCACAGAGGTCATCACCATCAGAGGATTAAAACCCTCCAGTATGACCATGGTGCTGGCATGACTTACAGCCGCAAGGACCCCAAGTACACATCCAAAGCAGTGAAACAGAGGGACAGGCAGACAGATGCGGTCTTTGTGAGTCAGTTTCTGATGTTCTCCTATCCAGTACCCGTTGTTGGCGATATTATAATGGGTGAGCATCACCCCCTTGGGAAAGCCGGTGGTCCCGGAGGTATACTGCATATTCACCACTTCATGCGGATCAAGCTCCATTTGCCGGGCCTGATAATCCCTGTCCCCGGTCATACCCCCCAATGCCAGAAGTTCCGGCAACGAATACATCCCCCGGTGCTTTTCCTGCCCCAGAAAAAATACCCTTTTCAGATGAGGAAAGTCTTTATTATCCAGATAGCCCCTGGGCTGAGAGCGAAGCTCCGGGACAAGATCGTACAGAGTCCGGACATAGTCAGTATCCCGGAACCCGTCGATTATGAATATGTTTTCCGCCTCTGACTGCTTGAGAACGTAACTGAGTTCATGCTCTTTATAATAAGTGTTGATGGTAAGCAGTACGGCTCCTATCCTGGCAGTGGCAAACTGAAGAGCCACCCAGTGCGGTACGTTGCTGGCCCAGACAGCTACTTTCTCCCCCTTTTTTACCCCCAGGGTCATAAGTCCCTTGGCCATCTGCTCCACCACGTGGGAAAACTCCCTGTAAGTCAGGCGAAAATCCCGGTCCACATAAACCACTGCATCATTGTCAGGGAAATTCTCCACCGCTTCATCCAGAAGCATTCCCAGGGTTATTTCCCTTAAAGGCTGATCCCACATATATTATTCTCCACATACTGCCCGGGTGCTTGCCCGGTCTTATTCAGGGAAATAGAGTACGGCGTAAATGGTGGCCGGGTTTTCCCCTCCGGCCGATACGTTATGAGGCACTATGGAGTTATAGTAGACACTGTCTCCGGAATTTAAAAAATGTGTCTCATGTCCATAAACGAGCTCAATCTGCCCGGAAACGACTATAATAAACTCTTCCCCCTCGTGGGATGAAAGCTTTTTTTCCTGCGCCGACTCAGGAAACACTTCAATGAAAAAAGGTTCCATTTTGCGGTCGCTTTTCCCTTTCCCCAGGGAATAAAAGCGCAGGGAGGCCGGTTTTTCTTTACCTTTGAGCATGGTCAGCTCTTCTTGTCTGTCCTGCTGCCTGACAATTAGAGGATCGTGGACCACGGTATCATCCAGAAAAGTGCCCAACCTGACACCCAGACCCCTGGCAATCTTTAAAAGCGGCCCCAGAGAGGGATATACATCGTCCTCCTCAACTGAACGAACAAAATCGGTATCAAGGCCGCTGCGCCTGGCCAGGTCTTCCAGGCTCACCTCTTCCATCTCCCTGTGTTTCCTGATTTTTTTACCTATACTAGCCTGACTCATCCCTCCTCCTTACACCTTAAGTTATTCGGGGGTTTAAGTTGAGTACACTGCCCTGAGCAGTTTCACCTCCCGGGCAAAGGCCCGCATGTTTCCGTTGAATTTATCAAGAGTTAGGGTTGCGAAATAAACATTCAACTTACTATAATCGTTAAGGCCTGAAAAAAAACTGTCCGGAGCCTGACTTTCCCAGTACACCCCGTATTCCTCCAGCTCCCTGCACACTGACTCTTCATGGACCAGTAAAATTCCGTCAGAGGGCATAAAAGCTGTATAAGCTTTGAGCAATTCCTGCCAGTGCTCGGTACTTATCTCCGGACTGATGGGCTGTCTTTCCATGTTTTGGAAACGCTCCTCGTCATCCTCTATCCCCAGGGATGCATCAAAGCTGCTCCAGGACCTGTTAAGGTCGGCATCAATTCTGCTGAGTTCCAGCAGCCTCTCTTCAAGGGCGAAGTTGAGAAGCAGGTACTGCTGGGCCTGCAAAAAGTCTTGCTGGCGAGAGTCCCTGGATGTCTCCTGGTTGCCGTAGGTGGAAAGTTCGTATTGAATAGACTGGGTGCTGCCGGTATAAAAGTCCTCCACCTGCGCCATGCCCATATGCGTCACATCCGAGACTTTCCTGAACTGCTCCCCGAATTGCCGGCACTGTTCCAGGAAATACTGCGACTGTCCTTTATCCAGAACCAGGTGCTGCGAGGTAAAAAATGGATCCCGGTCATCCATAAGACCGGGATTCAAAAAAAGCCCCGCGGGCCTTAGCTCAGGTAAAATCAACTCTTCATGCATGTAAGGAAAATGAATGATTTTGGGCTTGGCTGGCATATATTCTCCTGAAGACGTTAAAAAATCAGCAAGTTATTCTGATGAAAGGAAGAAAGTTGGTTACCAACCACCCCCGGCCCCTACTTGGCCAAGGAGGCGGGCAGTTAGAGCCCCCTGCCTTCTGATCCCTGTGCCCTGACCTGATGTCGTTATAGGCAAAAGCTTCCTAACTCTCAATATCTTTTTGCCTGCGCGCCTTGAATAGTCTGCAAACCCCGGAACATTCCGGCATCAGAAGGGCACACGCGTTGCCGAACAGGCAGGCGCAGCGATCATCTACATTGCCAGATGGCAGGTAGTATCCGCATAAATCCGCCCAGGATCTGATGTTATCAAACCTTTTTTCCCAGATCCTTTCCACCTGATCGAAACTCAGATCAAAAACCTCAGCCTGGCTGATAAGGCCGTCATAATCCTTTTCCAGGCAAGCCAGGACTCTGCATTGCCATGCCGCATAATACCCCGGGTTTAAATATTCTTCGTATGTACAGTGCCCAAAGATGTAATAAGCACAATTATGCCCGGGAAGATGCGTCACTTTGCCCATTAATCAATACAGCCATGTTTTCAGCAGCAGGAGATGCTGCAGCCGGAGGGCACGATTATCGGTCCGGTTCCGGTATCCTGCTCGGTCTCATTTAGAAGCGGCCAGAGTTCCATTCCGCCATCCAGGACATATAACTGCTTGGCGCCCATGGACTGTAAAAGTCTTGCACCCTGGTAAGCTCTGCCTGAACACCTGGAATAAAGAACAAGGGGAACGAATCTGGGTATCTGCATGACCTTTTTTTTGAGTTCCGGCAAAGGGATGTTTTCAGCCCCGGAAATTCTGACTTTCTGGTATTCTTCAGCACTGCGCACATCCAGAAGAAAAAACTCGGCCCCCTGGTTATATGACTCTTCAAGCTCAGTGGGATTTATGCCCAGAATTTTGGAGGCAAGCTTGTTTTCCAGAATGCGGGCGCATTTCTTCAGGGGATGCAGGCCGAACCAGGACGAAACCATGTCCTGCTGCAGCAGATCTTCAAGCACCGCTCTTTTGGATACTAGATAAGCGACCATATCCACCCAGGCAGCAGCCTTTGCTCCTGCACACTCGACACCCAGAAGCCGGCGGGAGTCTTTATCCACGATAAGATGTAAGGCGTGCTTCGCCTCTTCCAGGGGAGAATCAGCATCGCAGACTATAGCCCATTCAGGTTTAAGACCCTTTTCCAGAGCCTGTTCTACACTTAACCCGGCGCTTCCAGTATGTAATCCGGATATGTTCCAGACTCTGGAACTTCTTTGGGGAGGTTGGGGACTGTCAGATCCCAGAAGACTTTTCACCGAGAACAGCGCTGTTTGAAGACGATGCTCCAGTGAAGGAGGATGTTGCGCATAGTCCCGGGCGGCATAAGGGGCTGTAATGCAGACATTGTTCTTGACATACACCCCTGAACCATCAAGATATTCGGCAGGTGAGTCTATGCCCATGCTTTCCAGCTTATCCAGATCCAGTAAAGGCCTGGAGCAGTATAGCACAGCATTATGAGAATCTTTTAAAACAGTGCCGGGTGATTCTTTCTCCAGATCTGAACATTTGACACCACTTCCGCCCCTGGATTTCATGTATTCATCCACAAAAAATTGGATTTGCCTGGAAAAAAAATCCCTGGACCTGACCCATTCAAAACTTTTTTCCCCGCAAGCCAGAGCCTGAACTGCAGACAGATCATTTCCCACCACTTTTATGCTTTCAAGCCTGGTCCAGTTGTTCACCAGATACTCAACACAGGAGCTCTGCGGCCATAGTAAGCCTTCCGGCGGCGCAAACGAGGGCTTTGCAAAAACAGGTTCCGGGAAAATAAAGGCCTGATCAAAAAAATAGTTCATGCTCCCTGAATTGGTCAGGAAGGATACTTCACCGGCCTGAAGATCAAAACGGATCTTTTTAACCCTTACAGGTGATATGACCGGCATGCGGGTATTTTTTTCAAAACCGGTCTTGACTCTGGCCCTTATCCTGGACCAGCGGGCCGGACTCTCTCCCGACCCCAGCAATAATTCCACCATTTCCAGGGGATACTTTTCCTCGCTGTACTCGGTTATCCACAACAAATCCACTTCCGGCTTCAGTTCCTTGACCAGCTGGGCCGCCTTGTACGCCGGGTAGCCATAACCCAGTACAAGCACTCTTTCCATGCTCATGCTCCTGTTCTGAAGAATTTCAAATGGATATCTTCATTATTGGTTATAGTTGCTGTCAGTTTCATTAAAAAAATTGTCGCTTCCTTAAAACAGATTTTTTTATCTGCACCGGATTAAAAGTTCAACCATGATTTACCAGCCCTGACCAATTTCACTGCTCCAGAAAGTTTGCCTGGCAGTTTAACAAAATCTATTGCCGAGAAGAAGCAGTTGCGTCTTGACCGTCTTGCAGCAGAGGTGTATAGCTCTTAGGCAAGTCAAAAACTGGGAGGAGCGAATATGTTTGGAATCGGCATGACAGAGTTGATAATTATTCTGGTCATTGTCCTGGTTATCTTCGGAGCCAACAAGTTACCCGAAATCGGTGCCGGGATGGGCAAGGCCATCAAAAATTTCAAGAAAGCAACTACTGAACCTGAAGAAATTGACGTTACCCCTTCCGAGGAAAAAGACAAGGGAAAAAATAAAAACCAGGAAGACGAGAATAAAGAAGAAGAGAAGAAAAAAGAATAGAAGCAAAAACAGTAAGATTCACCTGCAAAAAATTGGAAGAAGGGCTTCAGCCTTCAAAGCCAGCTTGTAACTCTTTGATTTTTATGACCTCTGACATCTGACCTCTTGTGACTGCAAAAGACTTTTTGCAGTCACATCCAGTAAGGGCTCCACGGAAACGGCCAGCTGAAGTTTTTTCTGAAAACCTGTGTTTACCTGGAGCCTGTCACTTTTCCGGATTTTTGCCGTTTCCTGGAAAAAATACCAGACCAATACCGATAAAAAGATAATGCAGACCTGAAACCAGGGTCAAGCCGCCCACTACATAAATCAGTATATCTGAGACAGGGTCCAGCAAAGCCTCATCAAACAATCTCGAGGACATAACCGCAAGTACTAGCATGATCTGCGCCAGGGTATTCAACTTGCTGTCCAGAGTAGCAGTAATCTTTCCCCGGATATCCATTCTGGCCAAATGCAGAAACATAAAGCCGCAAACAATCACTACCTCACGCAGTATAACCACGCCTACCAGCCACCAGGGAATCCAACCAACATGCCCCAGACATAGAAAAGCGGTCAACACCAGCAACTTGTCCGCCATGGGATCAAGCACAGCTCCCAGCCTGGAACGTTGCTCCAGGGTACGGGCCAGATAGCCGTCCAGTGCGTCTGTTATTCCTGCCAGTATGAATACAGTCAGGGCCAGAAGAAAAGCTTCATGGAAAAAGGCGCCGAGAAATACCGGCACCATGCCGAACCTTGCCAGGGTCAGGGCGTTGGGGACCGTCCAGGAAGAGTGGTAACCGATAACTGCCTTATTCTCCTGCAACCTAAACCTAATCTTGTCGGGTGTTTTCATCTATTGTGTGGTATATTCCTCTAGGCGGCAAATACTCTTCCAGGCGTTGCTGTAACAGATCCGGATTCAAAGTGGTGAGACTCCACCCGGCTCTGAAAGATGGGATATCGGTGTCAATAAACAGAATGCTTCCTTTTTCCACTTTCTGTTCCCAGGAAAGCAAAATCTCATCAAAATGCATGATTGCATCGGAGGTGGCCCATCCAGTTGTTTTCAGAAGAAAATCCACCGTCATTTCGGATGTGACTTCCGGACGTGTAAAGAAGAATGCCCAGAGATCAAACCATACCCTGTAAAGATCTCCTCCGGAAACTTCGTGTGATATATCCTTATATTCTATGGTGCCGCTCCAGCTACCATTCTGCAGGCGGACAAGAAGAACCGATGTAGGTGCATCCGCGTCTACTTCCACCCCGGTTATTGTTTGCAGACGCTCTAGCATACCAAAGTCCCCGGGGCTGGATCCCCGGGTACTCAAGTCATATTTCCAGGGACTTGCACTGGTATAGTAGACCCCCATTCTTTTCAGGATATTTCTTAGAGCCCCGGTGTCGACATTCACTTCAAGATCCATCTGCAGGCGGTCATCCGCCTCCTCTCTGGAAAAAATCCGATACCCCAGAACAAGATCGTTAATTTTCCACTCCAGGTGCTCACCGAGCATTTCTTTTCTTTCCTCTGACAGTTCTCCAGGCACCATGCGCTGGGAATCCTGAATAACAGCCAGGCTGAAGCCTTTCCTCAAGCCCTGCTCCTGCAGTTCTTGAAAGCTTTTGTCCTCATGGAGTTCAACATCGACCTGCACCTGCTGCCAAGCCAGGGCGGAAGAAAAACCCCAGAGCAAAAACCCAAGGGTTAATAAAAAAAGTTTATTAAGAAACAAAACTTACTCGTCTCCCATAATAATGATCACCGGGCACTCTTCCGGAATATTGTCCATTACATCCTGCAATTCCAGGCTGTCCTCCCAGGAGAGCACAAAGTCGCTGTCATGCCTGCCCTTTGTTCTTTCCGGCTCAATCCTTAGGCCTCGCGGTCCGGACTCATACAGCCTGGTTATATTCTGATCCTTGTCTACGCGCACATACCTGATATGCCCTCTGTTTGCCCCGGGACTTTCACCTAAAACCGATGCTCTGTATAATATATTGCCGTCACGGTCCAGTAATGCCGGGATCAGGGAGGGCCTGACCTTCAGACCTGTGGCATCCAGATATACAGGGCAATGCGCGGTCAATTCCATCATCACACCACTGCTTTTTCTCCACTCCGGACTTACAAAAACCCTCCCTGGCAGGAGGCGCTGCACGTCCCGGTTCAGAAGATCCAGAAAAACATGCACCTCCACCTCGTCTTTGGGGTGATGGTAATAAACTGTATCCCATATCTGGGAATGATGTACCAGGGTCTGCAATTGCCTGGCTATTTCAGGATTCTCCCGGGATAAATCCTCGATGGTGGTAGAAGAATCTACACTGATTTGGAGCAGATTTTCCAGAAGCTCTTTTCTGGCCTTGACAAGTGCATCTCTCTCGGCCACCCGGGCCGATTTGGTCCTGTCTTCCATTTCCTGCATTCTGGAAGAACCTACCGAATGGACCCGGCCTTCGGTCCAGTTTATGCTGCCAGTTCCTATATAGCGGACGTAATCCTTTTTTTCTCCAGACTCTTTTCCTCCGGCCCCGGCCACAGCTGGCAGACAAAGCATCAGGAGTATTGCCAGTAAATATTTCATAGCTGTATGCTCCAGAAATGAAAAGTAATACGCCTCACGAAAATTATCAACATCAGTATCTGTAATAGTTTTCAACTTTTCAACTTCTCTTAAAAAAGTTTTCAACCAATTCTCTGGCCCGGAAAACATCCCCTGCTTCCAGCCAGTGCACATCGGGTTCTTTCCTGAACCAAGTCAACTGTCTTTTAGCATAATCCCTGGTATTTTTGAACCATCTCTGCACACATGTCTGCATATCAGTATCACCCGCCAGAAAGTCCATTACTTCCCTGCACCCGATTCCTGTCATGGCCGGCAGGTCCCGGTTGAAACCGTACTCTCTGCACACTCCCTGTATTTCCTCCACAGCCCCGGCCTTGAGCATATCCTGTATTCTTTTGTGCAAACCATGTACCAGCTGTTCCCACTGGGTGTGCACTCCAAGTTTCAGCACCCGGAAAAAAGGATCACTGGGCTGGTTTCTATGCCAGGTGGTAAGATTGAGTCCGGTGGCCTGGTAAACTTCCAGGGCCCTGGTGATTCTTTGCCTGTCCCTGGAACTGATTCTGGCTGCATACTCCGGGTCAATTTTCTGAAGTTCATGGTGCATGACTTCCGGCCCCTCCTGCTGACAACGCGCCTGTAAAGCCTTTCGCACATCCTCACCCACGGAAGGTATGCCGGCCAAGCCATATATCAGAGACCTGAGATACATCCCCGTACCTCCCACCAGTACGGGTATGCAGGATTCCCGGGACACAGCTGCAATACAGTCCCTGGCCATCTGTACAAAACTGCCTGCGTTTATACTCTTGTCCGGCGCGAGAAAACCGTAAAGGTGATGCGGACAGACCTCAAGTTCGTGTCTGCCCGGTTGAGCGGTAATAATGGGAAGCCCCTGGTAAACCTGCCTGGAATCAAAGTTTACTATCTGCACAGGGAAAAAACTGGACAGCTCCAGGGCCAGTCTGTTTTTGCCACTTCCCGTGGGACCCAGAACACAGATAATTTCAGGCAGTTTTTTTAAGTTGTTGCCGCTCATTAATTCTCTGATGCGTATGCATAAGACTTGACTCCAAGGATTCAGCTGTTGTTACGGCACTTTTTGAGCAGTTCCAGGCGTACATTCTCGGGTACCAGGCCGGTAATGTCTCCTCCCAGTCTGGCCACGTCCTTGATAAGGGTTGAGCTGATATAGAGCCATTTATAATCAGTCATGAGAAAAATGGTCTGGATATCGCGGTCCAGGCGTCTGTTCATGAGAGCCATCTGAAATTCGTATTCAAAATCGGCTACGGCGCGCATCCCCCGCAGAATAGCCTTTGCTTTTTTGCTGCGTACATAATCTATTAAAAGCCCTTCAAAAGGCTCTCCAACAACCCCTGGAAAAGGCTCAAAGGCTTTCTGGACCATGTCCACTCGTTCCTGCAGGGAAAACAGGGGATTCTTGGGGGAATGCAGTGCAACCGCCACCACTATTTCATCGAATATATCCAGTCCTCTTTTAACCAGGCTCACATGACCGTTGGTCAGTGGATCAAAGGTACCGGGATAAACCGCTATCATTCTGCTTTTTGCCACATCAGTATCCTTGTCTGGCCATAAAGTTTGTCTTTTATAAGATGCAGTCCGGTATAACTATCCGGACTCACTTCAAGCCCGGCTTCGACTTCTGCGCACAGGATACCCTGCTGCACAAGCCATCCATAGTCGATAATTCCCGGAAGCACCTGATTCAGCAGATTCTTGCCGTAAGGGGGGTCCACAAACACCAGTTCAAAACCCTGCTTCGCTTTCCGGTCAAGAAACGCCCTTGCATCCTTCTTTACCACTTGAGCCCGGTTCATGGGGATTTCAAGCCGCTGCAGGTTTTCCTGCAATATTTTGGCGGCCCCGGCTTCATTCTCCACAAACACTGCCCTGCAGGCTCCCCTGCTCAGAGCTTCCAGGCCAACGGCACCACTGCCGGCAAATAGATCAAGAACTCGTACCCCGGACCAGCCCTTAATTTCTCCTTGGAGCATGGAGAAAACCGCCTCCCTTACTTTCCCGGTGGCAGGGCGATATCCCGGTCCGGATCCGGTTCTCAGGACTCTTCCCTTTAAGGTTCCAGCGATTATACGCATTCTTTTCAGCTACTGTTGCTCCGACTATCAATCCCTGCGATCACCCTGGATATGCCGGAACTTATATCCAGCAGATCGTCGCGGAGCCTGACCTGTTCTTCAGGAGCCATTGCACTTAAATCTGCTTCATGCAGACGCAAAGAGTTTATTTTTTCATCCAGCTCGCTTAAGACGTAATCCCAGTTCACGTTTTTTTGCTGTTGGCCGGCAGGAACCCGGGCTTCATAGCCCCGGTCGGGTTTCAAAAAGCATTCTTCAAGATATTCGGGAATGTGGACCTCGTATCCCAGTTGTTCCCGGATTTTTTCGGCCAGAGCAAGCTGGCTTTCATATTCCCCGTGCACCAGGAAAATCTTCATCTCCGGGTTGTAAAAGCCGGAGAGCCACCTCAAAATCTGGCTTTGACCTGCATGAGCTGAAAAACCATTAATGGTAAACACCCTGGCCCTGACCGCTAGTTCCTCCCCAAGAAGCCTGATGCTGTCGGCTCCGTCGACAATTTTACGGCCGGTGGTTCCCTGGGCCTGGAATCCCACAAAGACTATGCTTGCCCCTTTTCTCCAGATATTGTGCCGCAGATGATGCTTGATGCGGCCGGCGTTGGCCATGCCGCTGGCGGAAATTATTATGGCTGAACCTTTGTAGCTGTTGATGTTCATGGAGTCCTGTGCGGATTGGGCAAGCCTTAAATTGGGCAGATTCAGGGGATCATTTCCTGCCTGGAATATCTCCCTGGTCTGTGCATCGAAGTAGCGGTAATGCTTGCTGAAAACTTGAGTGGCCCTGATGGCCAGAGGGCTGTCCAGAAAAAGAGGCATGTCCCGGGGAAGCCTGCCTTCCTGATGCAGCAGGTAAAGCGAATACAGGACTTCCTGTGTCCTTTCCAGGGCAAAGGCAGGGATGATTACCTTTTCACCGCTTTGATAACTGTAATTGATGGCCTGCAGCAGTTCTTCCCTGCTCTGGTCTTCGTCTTTGTGGTCCCGGTTGCCGTAAGTGGATTCCAAAAACAAGAAGTCCGCCACTTCAGAGCGGCTGGGATTGCGCATGAGAAGCTGGTTGGGGCGCCCAAGATCTCCGGAGAAGACCAGCTTGGTCTGCCCGTTTTCTTTTAGCCCGGCACGTATTTCAATTATGGCCGAGCCCAGGATATGCCCTGCATCTTTGTACAGGACACTGATCTCTTCACAAGGGGAAAACTCTTGGTTGTACTCCACTGCATCAACCAGGGAAAGCGTTCTGTCAACATCTGAGCCGGTATACAGAGGCTGTACCTTGTTAACCCGGCCATGCCTGGCCTTTTTTTTTGAAGCCCATTCTGCTTCCATTTCCTGAATATGCGCACTGTCCCTGAGCATGATTTCCAACAGATCCACGGTGGGTAATGTACAGAAAATCCTGCCTTTGAAACCAGCCTTGACCAAAGCGGGCAAAAGACCGCAGTGATCAATATGTGCATGGGTAAGCAACACAAAATCCAGATTGGGTGCATCGTATATATCCAGGTTCTGGTTACGCTGCTCCACCTCCTGTGCTCCCTGATGCATTCCGCAATCCACGGCAAACCTGCTGTGTCCCGCAGCAAGTACAAAGCAAGAACCAGTCACCCCTCTGGCAGCGCCCAGGAATTTGACCTGCATAGCATCTCCTTAGACAATATCGATTATTACTTCTGTGGGTATCCTTTGGCTGAATTGATAAAAGAACCGCTGCATTTCTGTTTCTGATTATGGGTGTACTTGAACCGGTTCTCCACTTAAATGTATGCCGTTTTCATCCAACGTGCCCGAATATCCGGTCAATCCTCCTGAAAAACTGTCCTGAGATTTAAGCCAGTCATGGACGTGCTCAGCGCAGGCAATTATATTCATATAAGAACTCTGAACAGAAAGACTTATAAAAACTCCTGAAAGAGAAAGGTCAAAGTCCTTGATGCCGGGTTCCGTGATGTCCATTTTCTCGGTAAACGCAGCAACTCTCTTTAAAAATCCGCTAATCCCGTCTAGATCACTTTCTCCGGATATAATACATATCTGGTCCTGATCCGTCCTCACCAGCTGATCGTAGTTACGCAGCTTTTCTTTTAAAAATCTAAACACTTCCTCTTTTACCCGTGTGCAATGTCCGGTTCCCAGGCTGACTTCCATCCAGTCCCTGCTTTTGAAATCAAGAACTGCTGCGGACAGAAATCCTTTTTTTCGCCCCATGCGGTTTACTTCCTGGTATAATGCCTTTTTCAGGCCCTTCTCGTTAAGTGCCAGAGTCGCCGGATCATACATGGATGATGTCTGAATCTTTTCATGCTGCCAGTAGCTGGACAGTCCGGACACGACTCTCCATTTCAGCTCGCATTTTAAAAAGGGATAGATAATAAAATCATCCGCCCCGTCAAAGCTTTCACATATCCTGGTACGGTGCTGGTTTTCACCCATGAGAATAATGTATGCAAAGTCCAGCTGCCCCATTTGCTGACGTTTTCTCAATATGCGGCAGAACTCCAGGCCGTCGATACCGGTCTTTTCCATGGAAACAAGAATCAGGGGAAACTTTTTTTCCCCCAGTGTTCCCAGGGCCCGGAAATGACTGAGGAAAATACAAGGGTTCATACCCCAGGAATTCAGATCATCAGCAATTTCCCGGGCACGATCCAGGTCCGGTTCCAGGACCATTATGTTTTCTTCTGTATAGCTGGCCAAGATCCTCCATCCTCCAGATAATCTCAAACATGACAGGCGGTTACTGTCTTTGCGGCTTTCAAAATGTTTGCCTGAAAAAAAGACCGGGGTATCAGGCTATACTTACGCTTTCTGGATTGCGCACCGGCAGCTCAACCACGAAGACAGTCCCCCTGGGCTGATTGCTTTTAACCCGGACGTACCCCCCGTGATCCGAAACTATGGATTTGGCAATGGCCAGGCCAAGCCCGGTACCTTCTTTCTTGCTGGAATAATACGGTTCAAAAAGCCTGGCGCGTTCCTCGGAACTAAGCCCTGGTCCGTTATCCGCCACCTGCACAAAAACTCTATTCAGCTGGGCGTCATAGTCCAGATCAATGGACACCCTGCCGTCGCTGGTTTTATCAATCGCCTCTGCCGCATTAAGAAAAATATTCAGAAAAACCCTTTTCATGGCCTCCCGGTCAAAGCTGAATTCAGGGATGTCGGAGGCAATGGTCAGCTCCCAGTTAATATGTCTGTGGCTTTGTTCAAACATGGACACCACCTCCTGCACCAGGCTGTCCAGACAATCCGGCCTGGGCCTTACCTCCGGAAGCTTGGCAAAGGTGGAAAATTCCCTGACCATCTGCTGCAGATTCTCCACCTGCCTGATTATTAGCTGTGTGCTCTGCTCAAAGGACGGATCGCTTACCCCGGCAGCAAACTTTTTCTCCAGCCTCTGTGCCGACAGCTTGATGGGAGTAAGAGGATTTTTGATCTCGTGGGCTATACGCCTGGCTACTTCTCTCCAGGCTGCCAGCCTCTGCATCTTTTCCAGCTCGGTTATATCCTCAAACACAGCCACGATCCCGTAATCGTCACCCTGCTCGCCCCGCAGAATTACTGCGTTCACAAGAATTTTTACAATCCGTCCCTTTACCTCCAGATCCAGCTGTCTCTGCCACTGGGATTCCGGCAGATCATGCAGCTGATTCAAAACTTCATGGATCAGGTTGCCGTATTCTCCTCCCACCAGGTCCAGTGGATACTGTCCCAGCACTTTCCTGCTGTCTATGCCCAGAATATATTCCGCAGCCTTGTTTACCGTGGTTATCCTGCCTTCATGATCTATGGATATGACCCCGGCAGTAATATTATCCAGGACTGCATGCATATACCTGCCCCTGGATTCCAGTTCCTGGTTCTGACTGGCCAGGCGCATATTGGCCCGGGTAAGGCTGTTCTGGCTCTTTTCCAGATCCCTGGCCATCTTGTTAAAGGATTGAACCAGCAGCCCCAGTTCGTCATCGGATTGATCCTGAAGCCGAACACTTAAGTCTCCTCTGGCTATCCTCTCCGTGCCCTCGGCCAGTGCCTGCACAGGGGCGGAGATTTCCCTGGACAGCTTGAACCCGAACCAGGTGGAGCCAAAGATGATCAGCAGGGTAATGACACCCAGAATAGTATACAGGGCGGTCTTCATGGGATTCTTGATGGTTTCCAGCTTGCGGTACTCTTCAATACCCTGCACGATACCGTCCAGCCTGGACAAAAGTCCGGGGTCCAGGGTCTGTCCCATAACCAGAAATCCCGTCCTGGCCTGATCCACAGGCATAATGCCCACCACCAGGTCGCCCGATTCTTCACTTGGCCACATGCCTGTCCAGTATTCAGGGCTTTCAAGCAGCTCATCCCAGGGAATATTCTGCCTGATTTCAGGCCAGTAAATCTCCCACTCCTCATCCGCAAACCAGTTCTGTTCACTGAGAGTCGGGCTGACAATCCCCATGAGACTCAGATCATGTTCAATTTCCTTTTTATTTTCCAGAAAATTGCTCATGCCGGGTCCACCCCACAGGTACTGCTGAGAGCGGATTTGCTCCAAGGTGATTTCCGAACGTACTTCCAGGCCCTGCTTGACTGAGGCATAAAACACCTGGCCCACTTCCAGTGCCTGCTGCATGGACTGGCCTACCTGCTCCTGAAACCAGTAGTCCACCGATGTATGCACAAAGCGTACTGCAATGAAAAACATCAAAAGGGTGGGGACAATGGACAGGGCAATAAATGTCATCACCAGGCGGGTCCTGAGCTTGGATCCCAGGACCTTGCGCCTGCGTTCAATGACCAGCTTGAAAACATTTCGGACAACCAGAAAAAGTACCAGGAGTAGAAGAATAAGGTTCACATTGAAGAAG
>Ga0207421_10001765_pt1 | contig 27546 bp, 20 predicted proteins | sample SodLakKL_010_SED_4_FD_187542 | JGI IMG/M metagenome (GOLD analysis project Ga0207421, IMG submission 187542) | Alkaline sediment microbial communities from Lake Tanatar, Kulunda Steppe, Russia - 8KL_010_SED (SPAdes) (version 2) | ecosystem: Environmental > Aquatic > Non-marine Saline and...
TGAAGTTCGTGTTTCCACCTTCCCAAACACCCCTGGCTACCTAACATCTTCTACCACCACAGCTGATTCAGACATAAACGCGGTGCGTTACACGTGGAATACCACCGTTCCGGATACCGCTATATCTTCTACCGATTTATGGTTGGAAATCAGTCGAGATGGAGGCACAACATGGAACGAGAGTGCGCTAATCGAGGGTGATTGGTACACGTTCCCGTTGGAGGAAGATGGCGATCAATTGAGATACCGAGTCAATTTTGTGGGCGATGGTGTCTTCACCCCCATTCTATACGATATAAAAATTGAGTATTCCTTCCTCACCCCCGAGGGCGAGATAGTCGGCGAAGCCACAGGCGATCGATTCGGATTCTCCGTCAGCGGAGGTGCCTTCGTTAGCGGTAGCTCTGCCGAGCTGATAGCCGGCGCTCCGCTCAACGATGAGGGTGGGACTGACGCAGGAAGGGTTTACGTGTTCGATAGCATACCAGGTACCAGTGATGCCGCCGATGCCGATCACATCCACACAGGCGATGCAGCTGGTGATCTACTCGGGTATTCGGTGAGCAACGTCGGTCACGTGAACGATGATCCGCACGCGGACTTCGCCGTAGGCTCACCGGGACATGATACTGAGAAAGGCAAAACCACGGTACTCTCTTTACATCATCAGGTAGAGATAACATTCGAGGCGGAAACTCAGAATGAAGGGGCTTACACAACACAGATGGATGAACACAATCCAGCCATAGTGAATTATGTAAGCAAAGGCGAGGAATCCGTCGCGAATCCATACGATGGAAATCCTGTCAGTGTTTGGGCGGATGTGGAAACTGAATATTCTTACGAAGGCACATCGGATGCTTCAACATTCTTTGAACGGTGGTACACTCCAGATCCACCATCCGGGACCGCCGACGGTTATTATACTGAGACTGGGGAGTTCTATCATCAATTTTACATCATCGTGTCCACAGCTGGCGGTTATCTTTCGGAAGATCCCTCAACCACACTCTATTGGACCGAAGAAGGAACTTCGGAGGACAAATCCGTTTATGATGATATATCGCCCGACGAGATATGGATGGACTCTTCGTCTGAATTCAGTGTGGAAACGCCTCTTCAAGGACCTACTGATCCACGCAATATAAAATACGTCTGTGATGACGACGAGTCCCTGGTGGACGGCCCGAAGACACATACATTCCTCTTCCACGCGGAGTTCCCACCGGACGTTACCTTCGATGGTCCTGGAGCGAATGCGCAGTTCGGCTGGTCTGTTATCGGTGCTGGAGACTTCGACGGCACGGGCCACGGCGATATAGCTATCGGTGCGCCGGGATACGACGGTGATACCGGGAGAGCGTACTTCTTCAACAGCACAGGAGAATGGGGTATCGGTAGCGAGTTAGTGGCCGACGACGCCTATGTGATTCGAGAGGGGGAGGTCGCCGGAGATAGATTCGGGCACAGTCTGAGCAAGCCGGGAGACGTGCTCGGTGATGATATAGACTCTGTTTTAGTCGGCGCACCTTATCACGGGAATGGAGGTGCCGATGCCGGACGTACATACCTCTTTGAGATGGGTCGATGGCCCACCATAACTTTAGAGTACAGTTCCACCTACACTTCTCAGGCCTTCGCTCAAACATCCTTCCAAACAATTCAGGGAGCTGAATGGTATGAGATGGACGTACCTTTAGAAGATCCGGTCATAACATTAGATGCGGGTGATCAAGTGGAGCTGTTGATCAGCGTCAGTTCAGACCACGGCTACAGTGAGATAGTCCTGAGTTACGGTGATGCGGAATTCGATTCACATTACGAGTTGGGTGGTGAAGAAGACATTCCCATGGCTGTTACCGTCATCGTAAAAACATACCGAGTGGATGGAGAAGAGTCAACTCCCACCGAGGAATGGTCACCCATTTACGATCAAGGTGAAGATGTAGAGTTCAGAGCCGAGGTCACAGCATTGGAAGGAACCGCCCAAGAAACGATCGCCGGTGCGGATATAACCATAATGAGGGCCGATGGTGAGGTAATAGTGGATCATACCGATATGGGTGAACCCACCGCTGAGAACGGGGATTGGATGGAGTTCGAGTACACATTTGATACTACCGGATTAGATCCAGGACTCTACAAAGCCATAGTGCGTGCGGAGGGCACCGACGGAGTTACCGACGAGGTTTACGGGGAAACAAACAACCGGATGGTATGGTTCAGGGTGGTGGATAACACATGAAGTCCATACCGCACTTCAAACGGTTGATGGTTTTCTTCACCCTGTTCCTGCTTATAGTTTCTACTCTATGGGCTAATCTTTTCATTACAGTTTCAACCGATGCTGGACTAAACGTACCTGAGGACGTATACTCGCTGCAGCTCATGGCTGCGGATTATAATCCTGATGGTGAACGTGTACTTCAACAGCACGGTGGTATGCATAGGTTATCCCTGGGTTCGTGGATAGCTGGAACCAATAGAACTTATCCTGCAGCCTTCGCTATAGTCAATCCATCCGATCGTCCGGTATCTATACAAAGTTTATCTTTATCTGGAGCCCCCGAGGGGATACAGATATACCTGCACAGGCACATGGATAAACCTTCTAATTCAGATATAGTTAATATAGCACAGGTAGAGGAACCAGGCGATACCGAATTATTCTATGACGAAGGTCCAGTAAGCGTGACACCCTGGGAGCTTCAACCAGGTGATGGATATTCTAACGACGATCTAGTTTACAAGAATGGTGGAGAATCTGCAACAGCTACCAAGGATAACGGAGTGTGGGCGTACGATTTCGACGATCCTCTTGTAGCTGATGAAGGTGCCAACTTCGTCTGGGTAGAGGTGAGTATAGTTCCATCTATAGAAGTGGACTCAGCCACTTATCGTGCCCCCATCGAGATAGAAGTTGATGCTGAATTCGACGACGGTTCCACAGTAACGTTCATGGGGGCCGGAAGGCACGACGGCGGACCTACAATAAGAACGGTCGAAGGAAATTCAATACGCCTCAGTGTCTCAGACCTTAAACCCGGTACCACAGTTGTAGTACCGGACGCGTTCGCACTGGTAAATGCAGGTTCTTCAGATTTCCGAGTGACCAGGATAGAGGTAGAGGGAGATACCGATTACATGCGTGTGTATCTCCACGGTGACCCGAGGGCTCCGGCGGGTGATTACGGCTTAGAAGTCGATCAGGACACCGGGCTCCTATATTATGACGGTTCTTCACATGATAGGTCATCAGATGGATGGGTGATCGGTTCCGGATTCGGATACGACAATGATGCAAACCTGTTATACGGAAAGGAAGCAGACACCAGCACGGCCACGAGGACCGCGGGCCATCACGACGCACTTTACAACCTCTGGATGTACGATGAATACGCAAACAACGTTGCCGAGGACGGAACTTCTAACTTCGTCTGGGTGGAGGTCGCCTACATCATACCGGAAGAAGTCGGTGAAGTCAACGTGAACTCGACCATCACTTTCCATCTATCTAGTGTGTGAGAATGTGATCATCTTCGATACCAAGTGGAAATCTGTTTTTTTTTATCTAGAGGTCCACACTGACTCTTCCTCTACGTCATCCGATCCTGGCTCAAAAATGTGTTTTTGCTTCCTTCATAGGTGCCAGTTGAAGAGCGGTTCGGGCATCTATACAACATTCCTATTCTGCTCTGAGTGACCATAGTTATTCATCGAGTGCGATGTAAGGATATGTAGGAGAAACATACATACACTTCAAAAGTGCGGGATATCTTGATGATTACAATGGTGAGGTGTGATGAGGGCAAATATTCCTTAAACATTCTGTAGGCTAAAAAAGATTTCAAAACGTTTTTAGAATGGTCAAATAATTTCCAAAAGACTTTTTACCACTACTGAAACTACGATGGAATAGGTAACGTTGATCATAGATCCAGAGAGGAAATAGAGGGAATTTCTACTCATATCCTCCTTCCTAACGATCGTTTTTGCAGCGAATATCAGCGCTAAAGCAGTGTAAGCACCTAGCAACATGAAAGTAAGGATCAAAATATTTTCACATTTACCGATGATGAAGCCTGTATCTTTCTCATCCTGTGTGACCTTTTTCACCCCCTCTTTCTTAGATATGTAGTTCACTATCTTATTAACCATCATTCCACTAGTTAGTATCAGCAACAAATATCCAGATAGGACGATCAAAAATTCGATATTATCGTAAAATATATCATACCAGACCATGATTTCACCACCTCTGCTCATTTTTATATAATTCCATGAACTTATTTAATCTCTTTTCAATTTGATGAATTTCTTTATAATTCGATCTGTCTAAATTCTGAGAAACAGCTTGTGGTGTTATATTCAAATCTTTTGCGACCTTTTTTTGACTTCCATATTTTTGAAAATTTTTGATAACTACGAGTTGTTTACTAGTCCAATCATTTTTTAGGAGTATCAGAGTATTTATCTGCCCAAAAAGAGCTGATTCGATGATCTGATCACCTACATTCAGGTCAAAAAAAAGTTTCGTCTTTTTGAGATCGTTCATCAATTTATCTGCTATATGAAAAACTGGACCATCCATATACTCAACATCTCTTTTTTCTTGAGCAACATCTATAGAGCCTTTTGCTAGAACGATTCTTACCCTCTGTGGTAAAATACTTTCCTGTAACATTTTTATTATCTCGTAAGTTTTTGAAGGATCCTTTAAAACGGTTGCAAATTCGTCTATACCTTTTAAGATTTTAAGATCCGCATATAAGTGTTCACAAAATCGATTATTTATCCTATCGAATAGGTCGATAAGGTCTTTCTGAAACTTTTGTCGATCGTCTATTTTACGGGAATCGATGATATCTCCTAGCAGCAGGTAATGACTATCTTTCATCAGCCCTAAGTACAACTTCATAGTATATAAAAACAACGCTAAAGGGTTGATATGACTAATTCAATGGTATACACTTGAATATCAAAAATCAACGTATATGTATTGATGTGTTTCGTCGTTTGTTCACACAAATGCGTTCATCGATCCATTCATCTGGATGTTAGATATGAATATTCTCTTAGCCTTGAGCCTTTCAGTTAAGAGAAGGGGGGCATACTTCACCCGGACGCGATATGTGGATTCGTGGTTCGAAAACAACGTAGCCGAGGACGGAACTTCTAACTTCGTCTGGGTGGAGGTCGCCTACATCATACCGGAAGAAGTCGGCGAAGTCAACGTGAACTCGACCATCACTTTCCATCTATCTAGTGTGTGAAGACGAGATCACATCGCTATCATGGTTATACAATCACAATCTATTTAATCGACACCTACCATTATACACCAAGCAGGTTGGAAGCAGATGCCCTCTATCTCAGCTCGATTAAAGGAAATGTTACTGCCGGAGAAAAGTGTTGATGGCAGCCCAGTCTATCTTCAAGAGAACGGAGAGCGCCTTGGTACGATCACTAGAGAGGAGAACGGATATTACATACTGGACTGCAGAGGAGTGGAGATGCGGTTTTCTTCTGAGGACTTGATCGAAGGCAGCGGAGGATATATCTACAGACCTCCGTGGTACAGTAAAGCGAAAGACCTTCTCGCATCACTTGAAGCCAGACGGGCTAGCGATCCGGAACTCTTTGAATCCACGACATACATCGATCTGGACGACCAACTTCGGCATCTAGCGGAACGAGGTACCGAGACGGTTTCCTTTCTATCAAAAAAAAGAGCTTCCATAGATAAACAGGTAGATGAGCTGGAGATCCAGATAGATACACTCTCACAGACTGAACCCGCCAGTATCGGCCGTCGTGAGTACGCTAGGCGTGTAGTGGACCTGAACAGAAAGTTGAAGATATTGGAGATAAACAGATCCCGTATAGATGATCTGATTTCAAAATTTATGCGAATACCTTTTATAGACGTAAAAACGATTGAAAATAAAGCGGTGGATCCCGTGAAAAAAGATGATGAACCGGAGCCCAGAAGGGCTGAAGGGGAGCGTATAAAGAAGATACGCATCCTAAAACTGGAAAAAAATTTAGCGGAAAAGCAGCTGCAGGTAGCCGAAGGATACATCAAGGATCGATTGAGACAGATAAACAACGATATCGATGAATTGAAAGCTCTAGCCAAAGAGAACAAGGATAACGAAAAGGTCCTCACCTTCCTCAGGAACAAGCTAGCGGATCTGAACGAAGAGAAGAAGGAACTTCAGGACAAACTGGGGAACGTGAAACACGTTTCGGTAGAGGATGTGGAAAAACCGGATCTACCAGAAGTCGTCGAGTCTCCAGAGGAAGAGATCAGATCGGGTTTAGATATGTCTTTGATCGCTCGGATCGGTTCAGTGGTGTTCATCCTGGGACTGGTCATCGTTCTGGTGATGTCACTGTTCGGAGTGATCTAGTCTTCTATCTCCTTCAGTAGTTTTAAACCGGATTCAACAACGCCTTTCTCGTCACCTTTTCCCAGATTTTCTAGAAAATCAGATGCAGCGTGTACCCTGTCGCTCAAGATCGGCGGTTTATAGTATCTAGCATTCGCTCTCAAAGATAACTCTTTGATCATGTGTTCCTCTTCATCACCGATGTGTGCTATCAACGTGTTCACCGTAGAACCACCTAGGAGTTTAGCGTAGTACACCAACTCCCTCCTCAAAAAGCCGCCAGGATAAAGCGGAACGTTTGCTTTACCCCTGGTGATGATCACCATTAGTGATACGATCTCAGCCCGATCGCCACGCTGTTTTTCCAACATCTCGAAGCCGGTTTTCAGACCGGATGCCAGGGGCGACAGACCTCCGAATTCGAACCTATCCACAACCTCCGCACCTCTATCCACGTCGGTGGTGAACGGCATCTCTACTTTGGCCCTATTACCTGAAAAGGAAACGAACGATACATGGTACCTTTTCTCGTAGGCCATGGTGAGAAGTATCCTTATTATCCATTCCAAAGTACTGATCTCCCTAACACTATCGGAATAAAAGCTGGTGTCCACCACTATACACAGGTTGGTCCTGGTACGGGATCTATAGATCTTCTCCTGCACATGATGTGGTTTTATCTTCACTCCTCTAAGTGGATCAAAACTACCCTCTTGTATAGCCCTCCGTATGGTGGGGACTATGGCAACATCTCCGAACGAAGTGTCTTTACGCCCCGGACGATATCCGACTACCCTTCCCCTTCCTTCCAGTGTATAACTACCTTTAACTTTGCCTCCGGCACCGGAGGAGGTACTCACGGATTTTGAATGCTTTTCCCTAGACAACTCATCGACTATCTTACGTACTTGGTTATCTATCATCACTTTTTTCTGAGATTCCTCCATGACCAGGGTTTGCAGGACCGGTGCGGCCGCGCCTTCTTCCACAGCGTCAAGGAAAAGTTCCACCTCGACCTCCAGGTGGTCTCTATCGGCTATGAGGTATGCGGAGACTGTCTTATCACTTATCTCCTCTATACCCGTTATCTCCAGAGACTCCCGGGCAAGGACCATGTCCTCGTCCTCCAATTGAGAGATCTTTCTATGGGGGAATCTAATGGCCAGATTAAAATCTCTTTCGTATATACGGCAGCCGTATTTTCGAGGTAGTTTCCTCCTGATCCTTTTGATGGTCGCGGATTCCTTGGGCATGATCGTGAACTTTACCTACCCTCTGTAAGGTCGCCGGTGACCCGGTGTACCAGGGCTAGATCTAAAGCCTCCTGGATATCCTCGTCAAGTACTTCCTCCCGCCCATCGTAGGCAGTGATCGTACGGGATATCTCTTCGATGGCTATATCGATACCGGAAGGTAGGTCGTTGTGAGCGCATATCTTGGAGATGGTCGAACGCTGTCTTGAGTGAACGTTCACCGATGGAAGTATCTCCCTTGTCTGTATGATCCTGTTACGTAAACTATCGATCTCCTCACTATAACGGTCATGGAATGCTTCTGGATCATCACAGAACTCCTTGTACCTTCTCACGACTTCCATCCTTCTATCCAGGTCTCGAGGTGGATCGATCTTCACGTGCAATGTGAATGAATCTATATGGGAGAGCATCTCCTTATCCGAAGCTGACACCTCTTTCACAAGTATGGTCTTGCCTACGGCCTCACCGTTCAGGCTTTTGGTACTCAGGGCACCGTTATGCAGCAGTGTATCTATAAGGTATGATGCGTTTGCTTTAGGAGTGACCAAGGTACCACTTATGTACCTTTCCGGGTCATCCCATATCTTGGTGGTGTCCATATCTAAACCCTCTATATCTGACAAGAGCTCTGCTATCCCGAGCACGGCGGTCCTTTTAGCCGAGCCGTTCGGCCCCCACAATAACACACCATTGATCTCATGATTGATGGCGTTCAGTAACAGACTTCTCTTCATCCGTTCCTGTCCTACTATCGCTGGGAACGGGTATACCGTACCTCTCAACTTTTCTTCTAATTCACGGGTGAACCTATCGTCTTTTACCTCTCCTTTACCCATACTTATCCGGATCTCTCTCTCCCTTTCAAGGATCTCCTTCAGATCCTCGATCTCATCTTTGTATCTCTCTTTCAACTCCGACTTCTCTTTATCCAGCCTTTCTTCCAGATGCTCTCTTTCCTGGGACATACGTTCTTCATATCTCTTCTGTTCTTCCATGAAAGTGCGCCTTAGGGACTCCAACTCCTCTTGGACCTTCTCGTTTTCCTCTCCTAGTTCCTTTCTGAGCGCTTCTTTCTCCTCCTCGTGTTTTTTGAGTAGTTCTTCCCGTTTCTGCTGTTCCTCCTCACGTATCTCAGCCATCTTATCCCTGAGTTCTTCCATACGTTCTTCCATTTCCTTCTTATCCTGCTCGAACTTTTCCTGGAGCTCCCCCTTCTCCTTCTCGAACCTATCCCGTAATCCCTCCTTCTCCTTCAACAGTACCTCTTTCTCTTTCTCCCTCTTCCTCTCCAAGTTGGCCCGCATGGCCTCTACCTGTCGATGGTGCTTTTCTTTCAACTCGTCTAGAGCTTCTTGCCTCTCTTCCAATTTGGCGTTCAGTTCCTTCTTCTCTCCCTCCAATTCAGCCCTCAATTCTTCTTTCTCCTTCCTCAGATCCTCAAGCTGTTCCATCAGTTTTGTGCGCTCCTGCCCATGTTTCTCGCGCAGATTCTCGATTGCTTCTTCCGCCTTATCCCTCAGTCTTCTTTCCTTTTCCTGAACACTCCTGTTCATAGATTCTCTAAGCTGCTCTTCTCTTTCCTTTACAGTGTTCAATACCTTCATCTCAATCATCTCACCAAGAGATCCGAGCCCGGCAGTCGAGCCTTCGCTCTTGACCACATCATCTTCAGGTTCTTCGTCCTCCAGCTCAAGGACTATGTTACCACATTCTGGACACTCAATATCTCCTTCTATCGTCGTCCCGCACTCAGTACATTCTTGCGTATTCTGTTCTTCTACCATGTTTTCGATCTCCTATCATGAAGTCGTCCTATTTAACGCTCGCGAACATAATCTAATCAACGCGTGTAATCCTCGACCAAACGCTTCAGCCGTTCCTTGTTGAATTCGTTCTGTTCTAGAGGTCCCTTTCGCATCCGATGGGGTAATGTCATCTCAGCAGCCAGCATTATATCTTCCTTTGTAACCTCACTCCTGCCCTGCCAAGCTGCGTTGGTCCTGGCGGTCTTCTTCATTATAAGATCCGCCCTATGTCCATCCACTTCGAAGTCCACGGAAAGTCTAGCGATGACAGTGTCCAACTCTTCAGATATGACAACATCATCCAGATTCTCCATAGCACCGATCACTTTTTCTCTAAACTCTTCCATCTTCGGTCTGAAAGATTCTCGGAAGGCGTGTGGATCTTTTTCGAACTCCTCGTTCCTGCGTATTATCTCTATCCTCTCACCGGCGTCAGGTATCCCCTCTACTTTGATGTTGAGTGCCATACGATCCAGCAGCTGAGGTCTAAGCGCCCCTTCCTCGGGGTTCATGCTGCCGATTATGATGAACTTGGAAGGATAGGTAAGACTGATCTCTTCCCTTTCGACCGTCACGATACCCATGGCCGCCGCATCCAACAGAACGTCAACGATGTAATCATCCAGTAGATTTATCTCGTCAACGTACAGGATGCCACGATTGACCTCCGCTAGGATGCCCTCTTCGAAGGCCTTGACTCCCTCTGAAAGTATCTTTTCTATATCCAGTGTTCCCACGACTCTATCCTCAGTGGCGTTGAGTGGAAGGTCTATGACCCTTATGGGTCTGGTTTCTATAGGTATCTCAGTAGTGCCCTCGAACCGATCCTGACACTCCCAACACCATCCCTCGGGTTCCCGGGGATCACACGAGAACCTGCAGTCTTTGACCACCTCTATGGGCGGCAGTATCTCTGCCAAACCCCTTACGGCTACGGACTTCGCAGTTCCCCTTTGCCCCTCTATCAACACACCACCGATCTTCGGATTGATAGCGTTGAGGACCAGGGCACGTTTCATCCTCTCTTGATTGACTATAGCTGCGAAGGGGAACAGTATCCTGCTTGCTTTTCTGTGTTTGTTCTTAGCACCGGATGTCTCTCCATCTCCCTTCCCATATCCTGGTGTTATCTGAAGCTGTATGCTTTCCACATCCACGCTCGTACTGTCGGCTTTTACATTCATGGCTCCACTCTGGGTGGAACGTTCCTCGATTATCTTCTGTCTTAGCATGGTTTCACAATGAGGGCATACGATGGCATCTATAGGTACCGTCGCTTTGCACTCACTGCACCTGACCCTGTCTTCGTCGAACTCAGCACTACAGAATGGACAGGTCATCTCCGACGCATACACGACCCCCTCGCAGAGCGGGCAGACGGTCTTCTCATCTACCAGTGCCCTACCGCAGTCCTGACACTTGACCAATTCGGCGTTCATCTGCGCTCCACAGTAACCGCATTTAACTTCATCCTGAGCGAATTCAACGCCACATGTATCGCACAGAGTGTCATAGATAGAGACTACGTCACCGCACACGGGGCAAACAGACTCCTCTCCGATATGTTGTTCGATACCCACCTTCTCCTCCAACCACTTGTCTATCTCTCTAGCGGTGTCCATGTCCGGCATCAATTCTTCTTCTTCCATGGACGGGAGTATGCTTTCTAGTTCAGAAGTCAGGTCGTATTCCTCTTCGGGTTCCTCTTCCCACTCCTCCTCGATATCGTCTTCGGTTGGATATTCGATTGTCCCTTCCCACTCCTCTTCGATATCGTCTTCTGTCGGTTCTTCGATTGTCTCTTCCCAATCCTCGACATCTTCTTCCGCTGCTCCCTCTTCCCATACTTCTTCCTCGACTGCCTCATCCATGCCTCCTAGGCTTTTCTCGAGTTCTTCTAAAGATCTAAGATCATCGTCTATCTCGTCCTCTTCCGATACTATTTCATCGGATTCCTCCACCACATCTTCATCTATATCAAGAGATTCAAGACTCCTCTCGATATCTTCCAGTACTTGAAGGTCGTCTTCCTCTTTGACATCTTCATCCCTTTTTTTCTCGACCTCCTCCTTGGCACCCTCCATTATCATTTTAGCGGTCCTGAAACCGATCTGAGGTATGGATGCCAATCCGGACAGCCCCTTCTCGACGATATCTTCCGGAGTTGTGATCCCCTTGTTGTACAGCAGTTCCGCTCGCTTGTCCCCGACACCAGGGAGTTTGGATAATCTTTTCAACACAACTTCTTCCTCAGCCACCATCGTTCACCTCTTGTTCAACACCTCTTCGGCCCATCTGACCAGATCTCTGGATGGAGTATCCGCCTTTGGGAGCCCTTTCCTGTAGGGTGCGAAGGCGATCACATATGCTGTACCGAGCAACACGATGATAAGCAATATGGTTATTGAAACACCGATCGTCGATTCGAATAGGAATTCTCTCACGCCATGCCTTTCTTCATCCCCTACGACGATCTCCTCAGAGGCTTGAGCACTCATATGCATCTCTTCATCATATACCTCGATGTTCACACGATAGGTGCCCGGATATTCGGGTGCGTTACATGTAACCCTAAAGTTCCCTCTGTCATCCGTTCTAACGTTCCAGTTCAGATGCGGAACGCCTGATATCGTGATATTCACCTCCGCATATCCGACCTCGAGGTCGGCACCTTCGTAGTAAACGAAACCTTCTATCACAAAACTCTCGTTGGTGTCCAAACTGGTACTTTCGATCTCATATTCAAGGTTTAGACTGTACGGGAAGGTCTGCCAGTAGCGAAGGACCGCTTTTGTTTCATCTTCAAGGGCCAACCGGGTTTCTTCGCTGTACACCCTATCTCCATTGAGTGTCTTCTCACCGCGTATCAAGTAGTTACCTACGAACTCTACCCCTTCTTCAGTGATGATCTCCGATGGTAATCGCGTGACGAGTTTACCCCGGTGCACGTATTCCGTTATCACCGTTTCCTCGATAGTTCCGTTGATATGGATGATATCAACGGTAGATGCGGGTACGTACCTATCTTCGGAGTTCAATATACTGAGTTCAAGGGACCAGTATCTCTCGACGATCGTTCCCTGCATGGCCGTGATCTTAGGCGCTCGAACGTCGCTGATCTGAACGGTATCATCTCCACCTATGGTGAGAGAACTCTGGAATGACGAGTCGTGAATATGGACATCCTGGGAATCAATGGTGATATCTGTTTCTGTGTTTATCTCGGTACCTTCGATGTTCGTGCTGGACGAACTAAGAGATAGGTGATATCCAGATATACTCGAATGTGTGAAGTTGCACATCCTCCCCTGTACGTACATGGACTCCATCTTCAACTCCCCTTCTTTCACCATGAGGCTTGAACCGTCAGATGAATAGATCACGCCCATCTCTGCTGCTCCCCCCTGTATCTTGATGCTGCTGTCGTCGTAAAGGTAAACGTTCAGCGGTCTGTCGCTGATCAGCCCAGCCCCGTTTTTCAATATCAGTGACGATTCGTCCCTCAGCTCTATCCGATGATATTTCTCACCCTGGATGACCTTTAAGCTCAATCCGCTCTCAACGGTCAATCTTGAAGTACCGGCTAAGATCATGTTCCCCTGTACCACATGGTTGTGTATGCCTTCGTTGGGATACGACCTGATCCGCATCTCGTCGGTGTTGTCCAATCTCAGATCGTTATTCGATGTTTGGTAATGGATCGATGGGGACAGTACTTCCTGAAATTCTAGTTCCACCACTTTTCCGAGTATGATCTCTTCCAATCCCGCATCTTCATTCCCTATGGGTGGAAAAGATACGGATGTGGTGATCTCCCGATCTTCATATCGTCCTCTTATCACAAGGTTACCCTCATAATGGGAGGTCGATCCGCTCAATATTTCGCAGTACACATAGCTGGTCCACGCTCCATCAGCATCTGTTTCTCCCTGATCGATGAGGATACCTGATCTCTGTTCAATAACCTCGATGGAAGACTCACCTATAGGTATCCCAGCCAGGTCCGTGACCTGTACTCTTAATTTCCTGTATACCTCGACGGTCGCCTCCTCCCTCACATCGATGTTTCTTACCGACGATCCTTTCATGTAGATATATCCTTGATGTATGACCATATCAGTGTCGAATATGCTTTCTACGAACTCTCCATCTTCCATGGAGAATACCGTGCTCGAGGCGGTCAGAACGCTATTTACCAATGTACCCTCGGCACTCCCCAGATTTACCTCTTCGAAGTGAACGTCACTGTCATAGATCTCTAAGAACTGAAGTTCTCCCGATAGCTTACCGGGTATGTTCACCGATGAGTTTTTTACTATTAGTGAAGAACCCTCCTCCATGTATATATCTATAGCCAGATCCGATGTGATCGAAGAACCTTTCATCACCAACGTACCCCCTCTTGAAATATGTATGTCGAACTGTCTGGAGTAGTCCTGATATATAGTGAACGTACTCTGGATCATACTGAGTTGACCCCCTTCTAGCACCCTTATAGAACCTTTCAAACCATGATCTGAATGGTATATGGTTCGTTCACCACCGGGTTCGACCACCAGGTCCGAAGAGGACTCTTGGGCATAGTACGATGGTAAAGTATATAGGAGTGACATCAGAATTACCCCTACAATCAGGATTACTTTAACAGAGGCAAATCTGCCTCTTTCATGGCTTTTTGATCCGAACATGTATTCCAACCTGCTGAACTAGATAGAAGTCCTGCTTAGTTCATAAAGTGAATATCTACTACTTAATGATTATCATGAATAATCAAATACGTTTAGACAGATCCGCGAGTATCGAACTCGATAGTTCTAGGCCATCTTCCACCCTACCGGAATCTACCATGTTTTTAGACTGTTTCAAACGCTCAACATAGTCATGGTAATCCATGCCAAGATCCTTCATCTTCTTTAAGTTCTTTTTCGACCGATCCAACATCAAAAGATACTCTTCAAGTTGCCCGTAGATCTCATTCGCCTCGATGACCGTATCTACAGCGGTATCTAGATCACCGTTCTTCTTGCTGTTTACTGCATCCCTTACCATTTTCTTCAAAGCTTTCGATGAAATAGGGCTGTTCCTTATCTCCGCCAGTCCTACTTTTACCTTCTCGAATTCTTCCTCCCAACGGACTTCTAGATCCTCCTCTTCGAAGATGGCTCCACAGTTGGGGCACTCCGTCTCGTCCTCACCCACCTCTGCCGCACAAAGAGGACATTCGAAAACAACGATTTCGTCCGATATCTCCTCCACCGAACGTATCTCCTCTTCTGTAGCTTGAACATCTTCCTCGGTCAGTTGATGCCCTTCTTCATCCTCCCAAACAGGTTTTCTGAACTTTTTCACGAAGTCAAAGATGTCTTCTTCGTCCTCTTCGATCATGCTTTGATCGATGTTGGCTACAACTTCACCTACATCGGGTGCTATCTCTCCCTCTTCCTCCATCTCAGCTTCTATCAAACTGCGGGTCAATCCGCATGTAGGGCAGTTATTGCAGTCTTTGTCCAGCATGGTATCACATACAGGACATATCATATGTTCTTCTTCCACCAACCATCTTCACCTCTATGAATGGATATAGCCTGATAAGGGGTGGATATTTTATAAGTTTTGGTCGTCATGAGAACTCGTCTTTACTTTTTAACAGTAGGATCAGAGCTACAGCGGACAGTACGGAGGAGATGAACATCACTCCTATCATGAATATACCCAAAACAGATCCTATCACCGCCGCGATCCAGTATCGTCTGGTAATTGATATGACTCCGGTGATTATCTGTATCCCACCGAGTATCAAGAACACCGCACCGCAGACATCCAAGAGTGTGTAGAAAAGATCTTCGTCAACCTCTTCACCTATGATGGGTTGAACATCATCGTAAATTCCTTCCATACCCGAGATCAGCATCAACCCGAAGGATAAACCGATGATGGCCGACAATATCATCAAAGCTCCCGCGATCTCGGGGAATCGAGTCTTTTTTTTCGGTGTTCCGAAGGAAAAGTCGCAGGTCGGACATAGCTGGATGTGTTCTTGGACCGATCTGGAACAGGAAGGACAATCTTTCATCAAAGTATATATATGGTTCTAACCGTATAACGTTTTTGTGTCAAAGGTGCTATGATGAACGGATTCCACACGGCGTCGGAAGAGGATATACGCAGGGGAAGAACTACGGATGTTTATTTTGAAAACACCATGAAGATATTCGATGCCAAAGGAGTCGGTAACGAAGAAGTCGTCGCCGAATTCACCACCACATCTCTGCCCGAAGACGGTGAATGGGCCGTATTCACGGGCCTTGACGATGTGATATCTCTTCTAGAAGGAAAACCATTGGACCTGTATTCGATCCCCGAAGGCACGATATTCAGACCTCGAGATGCCAACGGTGTTCTCACTCCGGTTATGTTCATAGAGGGCCCCTATAGGGAGTTCTGCATTTACGAGACACCACTACTGGGCTTCATCTGCCATCCATCAGGTATAGCCACCAAAGCAGCCCGCGTTAAGAAGGTGGCGGGAGATGCCAGCGTGATGTCCTTTGGTATAAGACGTATGCATCCTGTGATCGCTCCCTCCATCGATCGTTCGGCTTATATAGGTGGGTGCGACACCATCTCGTGCATAGCGGGTGCGGAAGACGTGGGTGTCGAGCCCACCGGAACCATGCCCCATTCTCTTACCATCGTGTTCGGTTCCCCGGAAGAGGCGTTCAAAGCCTACGATGAAGTACTGCCCGAGTCCGTACGGAGGATCGCATTGGTGGACACCTATCATGACGAGACCTTGGAGACCCTCATGGCATCGGACGCCATGGGTGAAAACCTCTACGGGGTAAGGGTCGATACACCCTCCTCAAGGAGGGGAGATCTCATAAAGATAGTACAGGAGCTGAGATGGGAGATGAAGGTCCAAGGCATAGACGCTACCATAATAGCCTCCGGAGGTATGAACGAGTACAATATCCCCGGTTTGAAAGAAGCCGGCGTGACAGCGTTCGGGGTCGGAACCAGCGTATCCAATGCACGGACCGTCAACTTTGCCATGGATATCGTTGAGATGGAAGGGAAACCTGTAGCCAAGCGGGGTAAGTTCAGCGGTAAGAAAATGGTTTATCGATGTACCGATTGTTTAGAGTATAAGAACGTTCTTTGGGATACGGAAACTGTTCCGTTATGTGATTGTGGCGAAGAGATGATCCCGATTTTTGAACGTTATCTTAAGGACGGCGTACCGACCAAACGGACACCTCCCGCATCGGAGTTGAGAGAGCGGGTACTCGAGCAGTTAGAAAGAGTGGACGCACATTGGTTAGAGGAGTAATGTTTTAATATACCATACCTATAGTGAGGCTGAATCGACATGAAGAGACCTAGAAGAATCAAGGACTACTGTCCGAGTTGTGACACGCATACCGATATGAGCCTCTCAAGGGGTAAGAACCGCCCGGGAAGCGAGCTGCGGAAGGGTCAGAGACGTTTCAGGCGAGTTACCTCTGGTTACGGGGGTTTCCCGTGGTCAAAACCTTCAGGTGCCGGTAAACCCGTCAAGAGGGCTTATCTAAAGTACACCTGCAGTGAATGTGGAAAAACATGGCAGAAGAAATGTATCAGGTCACGTCGGGTAGAGTTCACGGAGTAGATTTTCATGAGCCCAAAGATAGAATCACATTTCGTCAAAGTAAAATGCAATGACTGCGGAAACGAACAGATCACCTTCTATCGTGTATCTACGACCGTCGATTGTCATGTCTGCGGTGCAAGACTTGCAGACCCAACAGGCGGATTCTCATCCTTGAAGGGAGAGATCGTAGAAGAGGTCGAATGATGGCTGAAGAAGAGGTTGATTATGAATGGCCCAGCGAGGGCGAACTCGTCCTGGGGCACGTTCAAACCGTGAAGGATTTCGGAGCCTTCATCCAGCTCGAGGAATACGAGGACAAAGTAGGTTTCATACACATCTCCGAGATATCCTCAGGTTGGGTAAAGAGGATAAGGGACCATATCCGGGAGGGTCAGAAGAGGGTTTGTAAGGTACTTCGAGTTGACAGATCACAGGGTCATATCGACCTCTCATTAAAACAGGTCAACGAGCATCAAAGGCGAGAGAAGATCCAAGCATGGAAGAACCATCAGAAGGCGGAGAAACTGCTATCCATAGTGGCGGAAGAGATGGGATGGACCATCGACGATTGTTACGAAAAATTTGCCTACGATCTCATTGACGAACTCGGTAGTCTTTACGACGCCTTCGAGATCTGTACGATCAACGAAGATGCCTTGAAAGAAGCTGGTTTCCAAGGTGAATGGGTGGATACCTTCACTAAGATAGCTCGAGAGAACATATCACCACCCTACGTCAGCATAACCGGTTACCTTGAGTTGAGCTCCAGGGATAAAGTAGGAGTCGATCATGTTCGAGAGGCACTGCAGACCTTCGAGGATCAGGGCGAATCCAAGGTCGAGGTCAGCTACATGGCAGCACCAAAGTATCGTGTAGAGGTACGATCTACCGACTACAAATTGGCCGAAGATGTTTTCGAGACTCAAGCCAAAGAAGCAGTAAAGCAAATGGAAAAACTAGGCGGTACTGGAAAATACTATCGCAAAGAATGATCTCTACTTTCGATAACGTTCTTCTTCACTGAATATACATCCACAGTATTTCTGCATGTACAGATCATCTTCTCTAGCCATGCGATGACTTTTACGAAAACCTTCTCGCATATCTCGATAAAAAAATTCTACACCATATTCCCCGCTCAATGATCGACCGATATGCTTGATCTTTTCATGATCCTGATATGGTGATATAGTCAGTGTTGTGGTGAATCCGTCGAATCCATTTTCCGCAGCATATCTGGCAGACTCCTCGAGCCTCCATCGGTAACAGAAACTACACCTGTCCTCGGCCTCTAAAGCACCGCGTATGAATCCGCGTAGGTCGTAATCCCCCATATAAACGATATCTACCTCATGGAGTTCGGCGTATCTTTCCATGGCCTTTAGTCTGTTCTCATACTCTTTATATGGATGTATGTTCGGATTGAACCACAGAACGGTCCTATCGTGCGCAGCGAACTCCTCATAAGTATATGTAAGGCAGGGTGCGCAGCAGGCATGTATGATCAACTTCATATCTTCAAAGCCACCCGTTTAGAAGCCTTCTTTTCTTTCTTGAATTTGAATTTTATACCGCAGTTGGGACAGGTCCCTTCTTTTTCCCCACACGGTTTGTGTATGGTATCTCCGCAGCTGCATCTGATGATCTCCAAGCCCTCTTTGATACTGCCACCGCAAACGGAACATTTCTCATCTCCGGTGGAATCATCCATCTCGTAGGCCTTTTCGACGACCTGGACATCGGATTCGTACATCAATTTTTTCCCGTCGAATATCCTGGTACCCTCAGCGATCAAGAGTACGTCTTCTTTCAGCGGTTTCAACTCGATATCCACCGTCAGCTCTTCACCGGCTTTCAACATGGCTGGGAGGTCGAAGTGCTTCCTCTCCGCACCCTTGACGATCACATCAGGATTCTTTGCCACACCTCTTCCCGGATTCTTCAGAGTGATCTCGATATCGTTCCAAGTACCTTTTTGAAGGACTCCTTCTATTTCCATCTCTATACTTGGGCTGTAAGGTTCAAGTGCTTTTTCGATACTTTCTAAGGCCTTTTTAGCCTTATCCCTGGCCAATTCAGCATCATCTTGTGAACTTTCAGCCTCGGCCACCAACCTATCCGCTTCCTCCACCGCGGCTCCGAATTTTTTGGCGGTTTGAATCAGGCCTTGTGCCTCCTCTATATATCTGTTATATTCTTCGACCAGATCGCCGCCGAATTCCTTTTTAGCCTCCTGGATAAGTTGACAGATGTCCTTCACTTCACCCACACCCATACTCGCTCTGGCATCTTTTAAATATTTGCGAGCATCACCTATGTTTTTACCACTTTCTTCGAAATCATCCAGCGTGTTTTCTATTTCATCCATGACTTGTGGTAGTTTTTCCATGACCTCGTCCATCGATTCATCGACTTTCTTGAAGGATTCCAGTGCTTTACCATACCGGCCGCGTCCTACTGAACGTTCTATCTCGTCGACTTTTTTCCTTATACCCTCTTCACCGACATCGAGTCCATCCATTGATTCAAGGGTGGTTTGTATACCTTCAAGTTTTTCAGTTACCTGTTCATGTGCGTTGATCAATCGATTGAGTTCGTCTCCACTCTTCACCGCGTTATCGAAGGCTTTTACGTAGAATCCACCTTTGAATGCCTGTTTAGCCTGTTCGAGCAGTTTACCGGCATCGCCCAATTTTATCCCGCCTGCACTCGCCTTTTCCAGCTTCTTACTAGTGGTCGAAATACTCCGCTTAGCGATGTCCTTCTGCAGTTCGATACGCTCTACCTCTCCTTCACTCTGCATGGCTAGGTTTATAGCTTCCCTGTATTTGCCGGCGTCCATGGCTTTTTCAGCCCTCTTCATCAAGTTCTCGGCGAATGCGGTGTTCACACCTTCTTTTCGAACCTCAGCGATCTTCTTGTTGAATACCTTGAGTATGTCGTAAACTCTCACCAGCTCAGCTTCCTCAGCTTCTTCTTCTGCCTTTTCTGTGAATTCGATGGCCTTTTCATACTTATCTTCTCTCAATGCCTTTATCGCTTCTTTGAGTAACTTTTTAGCTTCGGAGACATCTGCCTGAAGGTCTTTAGCCTCTTCGATCCTTTCCTTAACTCTTTTTACTCCGCCGGCAGCTCGTTTACTCTTGTTCTTTATGCTCTCTATCTCCCGCTGGCAGCTTTCTACAGAGTTCAGTGCCTTCAGGTATTCTCCATCTTCCCATCGTTTTTCACCATCCTTCAATATGGATTCGGGAGATGAAACATCCACACCTATCTCCTTTGCGGACTCGATGATATCCCAGGTCCTTTCGATCTCGGGTTTCACATAGGAACTCATCATCGTTTCGAGATCATCTTGTGTACGGTTTATCTCTTCTAAAGCGGTTTCGATATCGCCTTCCTTCATGACCGAGGTTATGTTTTCTATAGAACCTTCGGTATCCGAAACATCTATACCTAGTGACGAGGCCTTTTCAAGGTTCTCACGTAGGTTCCTCAACTTGCCTTCAAAATCGCTCTTCGATTTGAGCTCTTCTATCTTTTCCTTTGCCTGTATCGCCAGATTTTCTGCTTGTGTGTAGTCCTTGTCTTGGAAGCTGTTTTTAGCTTTCAACAAGAGGTCTTTTACAGGTGTTATGTCGTCCAGTTCACCACTCTTCTTTAGGGAAGTCAGTTTCGTGCTTAGGCTGGAAATGAGTTCATAACTGGATTTCCTCTTCACGGTCATATGTTTTGCGTCTTCTTCGACCTTCAAAGATTGTTTGATGGCGTCATGGTATTCTTCATCCCTGATGTGTTTTTTACAATCGATCAATCTGTGCCTGAGCTCCTCGATATCGACGCCGGCCTTTTTGGCCTTGACCGCCTCCATCTTGGCCCTTGAGAACACATCTTCTGCGATGTTTTTTAATTCGTCGTTCAATTTTTTGATCGCCTGTTCAGAAACCTTTACGACCTTGGAGAAATCGTCGTTCTCGAAGGCCTCCGTGACTTCTATTACTTCCTCTTGGTAGGCCTTCACATCGATATCTTCCAGTTCTAAACTCTCCAGTAGTTCCACCAGATTCTTCAGTTTGGTGTACCTTTCCTCGGCCTCTCCTACCCTCCATTTCTTTATCTCTTTTGATGCGTTCAGTAATGATCCGTATGCGTCATCGTATCGACCTTCAGAAAAAGCGGATTCCACGTCGGAAACGATGTCTTCCACATCTCCTAACTCATCAAGATCTTCATCCCCCGAGAGTTCTTCTTTCACCTTTTCTATCAATCCTTTGATGTTCTCGATACGGTCTGTCATATCTTCCTGTATGACTGATTCTAGTTCCTCTGTGGCATCCAAAGCCATCTTACCGGCTTTTGCATATTCCGCTGATTTTGTATTGGCTATGGCGACTTCCAGCTGTTCTTGGAAGCTGCCAGTATCAAGATCCATCTTCTCAGCGGTCATGATGTCGTGCTCAAGGTTCTCTACCAATTCCATGACATCTTGGTATGCCTGCTTATCGATGTAACCGTCGAATTCCTCAAGTTTCTCTTCAGTTTTCTGATAGTCTTTATCCTTCAGTGCTCCCTCTGCGGCCGAGATGATACCTTCTGCTTCAGGCAGTTCTATACCTATCTCCATGAGCCCTTCCCTTACCCGCTCCGCTTCGGCTATACGCATCTCTAGACCTTCGTGTTCCTCTACCAAATCCCGGACCTTTTGCCTACCGGACTGTGCCCATTCCAGAGCACCTCTATGATCCCCCTGCTTGAGTGAATTCCTTGCTTTGTTCAGCAGACCCATGGGTTCGGAAGTGTCTATACCGATCTCCTTACCCTTGATGAAGTACTCTCTGGATTCTGCGATGGTTTTTAGTACTTTTTGGAACTTCAATTCATCCGTTTTCTGCAAAACCTCTTCCAGAACGTTGAAGGCTTCACTGTACTTACCCTGTCTTTTTAATTCTTTTATGTCCTCCTTGAACTCATCGATCTTACTGGTATCGCACTCGAGTTCCTTCGCCTCTTCTATGGATCCGTCGAGTTCACCCTCTCTTTTTTCCACGATATCCTTCATGGCGTCGTTCATCTCTGTCTTAGCGTCTTCGATGAACTGCATGGCACTCTCAAAATGTCCTTCTTCCATACGCGTCTGCGCTTTACTGACGAACTCCTCCACCGTGGTCGTATCCCCCCCGCTCTTACGGACTAGGTCCTGCTGCTTTTTCACTTTTGTTATCTTCTCATCAGCTATCTTCTTCAGATCCTTGAATAGGATCTCCTTGCACTCGTTTACCAGTGATACGGCGGTAGGAAAATCGTAATCCTCCATGGCCTCTCTAGCTTCCTCCACCTTAGTCTCCACTATCTCTACATCATCCTCTTTATCTTCTATCGATATGACCATGGAATCAAGTGTGGCGAATTCGTCGGTCAATTTCTCCTGTATCTCCAGTTGTGCGAGTTCCAGGGATCCTTTTGCTGTTTCCAGTGCCTCTTTGAAATCGTCGTCCTCGATGGATTTTTTTGCATCCTCCAGCCTCTTTAGGGAACCTTCGTATCTTTCTTCTTCACCGATCAACTCATGTAGTTCTTCAGTCCCCTCGATCAACTCGTTGATCCTTTTACTGTTCGCTTCTCTGAGGATATCCAATCCTTTGTCGACCTTCTTGATGCATTTTTCCAGTTCTTTCTCTTCGAAGAGTTCTCTAGCTTCGTCTATGAGTGATTCTGCATCACCAACTTCCGCTCCCAACTCCTTGGATTGATCCAGGAGTTCTTCAGCCTTTACAAGGCTGTCTTGAGCCTCCTTTTTCTCTTCAGCGGTTTTTTTTGCGATCTTTTCCATCTCTTTGGCGAGTTGCCTCGCCTTGAGGTATTTGCCTGACAATTTCTACATCCCCGGTTCGAATGAATCCGCTCAAGTCAATCATGAATAACAGATTTATAGTTTATGGGTGCTTGGTTCGGGGTAAGGTCATCCTATGAACAAATATGGACATGGGGTTTGAGGGGACGTTATAGGGATACGAAGAGAACGGCGATACTTTCGTCATACTTTCGTAAATCTTATATCACATACCCTGATAGGAAACGTTCATGAGTACGGTGATATCGATAAGGAGCGAGAAGGACGGTGATCGTGTCCGTGTGTCAGTTGAGTCATCGGACACGCTGAAGAAGACCATGAACGATGTATGTTCGTACTGGTCCCTGGAGGGCTCACATTCTCTAGAACTAAATGGGATGGAGTTATCGCCTCACATGAGATGGTCGGATGTATCCTTGGACGAAGACGACGAACTGATAATAAAATCTTCACAGAACGAAAGGATCCTTCCAGAGAAGCTTTGGAAAAAAAGAGTGAACAACGAGGTAGAAGGTCTTAGGTCCAAAGGCATAGAAGTATCCACCGATAGGTCCGAAGATAGATACCGTATGGATATTTGGTTGAAAGAGATACCTGGACCCGTCAAGATAGGTGACATGGTTGCCACATCTTTCAAACATCGGATATCGCTCTCTTTGACCAGAAGCTATCCTTACGTGCCCCCTACTGTTATATGGAAAACACCGATATATCATCCGAACATAGCACCACCGGAAACAGGGGGTGACGTTTCATGCTCATATATCTCTAATTGGGATTTTTCTAGAAACATCCCGGGCCTGATCGATGAACTTATCCGATTGCTCGATCATCCTCAAAAAGAACACGTATTAGATGTGCGGGAATGTATCGAAGCCTCTCGAAAAACATAAAATCGTCGAAAGTTTGATAAACTTATATCGCACATACTATACTATGCCCGATAGTATGGAGTTGACTGTGGAGCCGAGCGTGATAAGTATAGGAGGTTCAGCCAGAGTACAGAAAAGCGCTCTCCAGGGATTGGGGATCGATGATGGTGGGCTGGCTGTGATCTGCTCCGAGAAAAAGGATATGCTGTTGAATGTATTTCCTGATAATATGCTCGATGATGGGATAATCAAATTGAGGAAGGTCGATATGGATAAGTTATCCGTCCAAGAGGGTGATAAGGTAAAGATGGTGGCCCATGAGAGTATATTGAAGAAGGGGTTGATGGATAAATTATTATAGTGTTTTTCATCATTGCCGTTATGGAAATACATGAAAGTCATAATCATCGGTGCTGGAGAAGTGGGATACGAACTGGCCGAGTGTATACGGCGAAAAGACCATGACGTTATCATCGTAGATAGAAGCGAGAGGGCCTGTAAAAGAGCCCGTTCTCTGGATGTGAAGGTGGTTAAGGGTAACGGTGCTAGACCGGAACTGCTCAATTCACTCGATATAGAGGAAGGGAACTATTTTTTTGCGGTCACCGACGACAACGAGGCGAACCTCGTGTCCTGTGCTGTTGCTAAGGCTGCAGGCTGCAGGACCATAGCCAGGATAAACGGTCTTGAATACATCTCCAAACCGATATCACGACGGTTCTCCAAGATAGGGGTAGATTATGTGGTCTCACCGGAGTTGCTCATAGCTCAAAAGATCTCGGATATAATCGTGATGCCATCGGCAATAGATACGAATCTATCCATGGGGGGTAAGATAAATGTACTGGAGTTCAAAGTACTCCAGAAATCAAAAGTCGAGGGTCGTAAGATCAAGGACATCGAACTTCCAAATCAGGTCAATCTTGGGGCCATAATCCGTGATAACGATGTTCTGGTTCCCCACGGCGATACAGTCATACAGGAGGGCGATACCCTCATAGTCATGAGCCAGGGAAAGAAAGCCCGGAGACAGATGCTAAGATTGATGGGCACTCGCAGGAGTAAGATCCATCGAGTTATGATAATCGGTGCTACGGATATCGGGATCAACGTAGCCAAACTGCTGGAAAAACGAGGTATAGATGTAAAATTGGTCGAGAATTCTCCTTCCCGGGCTAGACGTGCGGCGGAGATACTGAAGGACAGCGAGGTCATCGAGGGGGATGCACGTGAAAAGCGAATATTGATCGAGGAGGGTATTTTGAGGGTTGATGCTTTTGCGGCATCTACGGCATCCGAAGAATTCAACGTACTCGTTTGTCTTCTAGCTAAGATCTACGGTGTGGAAAAGACCATAGCAGTGGTTAGAGAACTGGGATTGAAATCATTGATAGAGACGGTCGGTATCGATCTTGCGGCATCCCCGCAACTGGTAACTTCCAGAGCGATGCTCCGTATAGCCAGGGAGTTGAATCCTTTGAAAGCGATATCCTTCCACGGAGGAGATCTTTACATACTCGAAACGGCGGTGACTGATAAGTCACGTGTAGTGGGTAAGAAACTGGAGGATATATCCCTTTCAGACAGCTGTATAATAGGTGCCATCTTAAGAAAAGGTCGCACTATCATCCCACGTGGAACCACTAGGTTATTGGAGGGAGATCAAGTGATGATATTCGTGATGAAGGAAGAGATAGACAATGTAGAGGAGTTATTCTAGATGCGATGGAAGGTAGTACTCGGTAATCTTGGATCGATATTGAAGTTGTTCGGTTACTCTTTTTACGTTCCGATCATACCAGCTCTCTATTATTTCGAAGGGCCTTATGCCTTCGGTTTTTTACCCTTCAACGCTCTATTGTTCCTTTTCATGGCCAACCTCACCATCAACATCGGATATCCTATGGAAATTTTCGGTAAAGCTGAGGATTTTCATCATGATGAGGCTGTGGTGCTGGTAGGAAGTACATGGCTACTACTCGCACTGATATCTTCCATGCCATTTCTGCTGTCAGGCATGCTCAGTTCCCCCATCGATGGTTTTTTCGAAGCGATGTCCGGCATGACAACCACAGGGGCCACCGTACTACCATATCCACTTGAACAACACCCTAAAAGCGTGATGATGTGGCGTGCATTACTACAATGGATGGGCGGTATGGGTGTCATAGTATTATCCGTAGCCATACTCAGCAAACTGAGTAAAGGTGGCCTTTCCCTATTGGAAGCCGAGGCACCAGGACCATCCATCACCCGTTTGAAACCGAAGATCATGGAGACCGCCAAGATCCTATGGTATATCTATGGACTTCTTACCCTATGTCAGATCATACTACTTTTAGGGGCTGGTTTATCCCTTTACGACGGTGTGTATCACTCTCTAACCACCATGTCCACTGGTGGTTTCTCTAATTATACCGGAAGCATAGGGCATTTCGGCTCGCCGGTGCAATGGATAATCATATTCTTCATGCTCATGGGAGGGATAAACTTCTCCCTGCATTACCAGGCATTCAAAGGAGATATAAAGAGGGTTTTTGCCAACGTCGAGTTCCGAGTATTCATTGCGTTGTTACTGGGCTCTACAGCCGTTATCACTTACATACTCATAGGTACTGATGCAGTCCCTATAGACTCACTGAGAAACGCTATGTTTCAGGTTGTCTCTTTGAGTACGAGCACGGGCTATACTACTACAAACTACGACGCTTGGCCCGAGATGGCTAGGATAATACTGTTGTTTTTGATGGTCATAGGGGCTACAGCGGGCTCTACAGGCGGGGGTATGAAGGTACTTCGTATCTATCTCGTATTCAAAAATGTGCTCAGAAGTTTCAAAGAATTCGTAAATCCGAGAAGGGTCGTCGTAGTTCGTATGGGGGGTCGGGTGATCGAAGAGAGTACCTTGGATATAATAACCAAGTTCTTTATGGCTTATATGTTGATATTCGTCATCGGGAGTTTATTGCTTGTAGCGGCGGGTATGGACCTCATGACAAGTATATCCGGGGTGATATCTGCATTGAGCAACGTCGGACCCGCTCTCGCTGGATTAGGTCCAGAATACAATTTTAGGGTGGTCCCCCCTGCTGGACGTTTCCTCTTGTCGATACTCATGTGGATCGGAAGGTTGGAGATATTCACAGCGGTCGTTTTGTTCAATCCCCAGCTATACAAAAGGAAGCGGATAGGGTCGATTTTTAGATTCAAAAAATGATCTACAACAGGTCGAGCTGTCCAAAGGTCTTTATCTTGATGCATCATCCCTTTAGAGGTGTTTGACGTGGGAAAGAGCAGAAAGATACACAAGATCGGCTTTCAAGGTGTGCCCGGCTGCAACAGTGCGGTGGCGGCTGAAAGGTATGATGAGGAGATGGTTCCCGTCCCGTTCAAAACGTTCGACCAAATATTCACGGCGGTGGATAGGGGTCACATCGGATGGGGCATGGTTCCGGTGGAGAATTCTCTCGAAGGCAGCGTTAAAGACGTGAACAAGTTGCTTAGGACCAGCGAACTGAAGATAGTGGGCGAGGTGAATTTACCCATCAGCTATAGTCTGCTGGCCAAGGAGGATACTGATATTGAGGTGGTCTATTCGCACCCACAGGCTCTGGGACAGTGCAGCAGGTTCATATCCGACAACGGTTTAGAGGCAGTACCTTACTACGACACCGCCGGTGCGGCCCTCATGATCTCGGAAGAGGATATGGACGGGGCAGCCGCCATAGCTAGGCCGGAGT
>Ga0207421_10001766_pt1 | contig 27540 bp, 30 predicted proteins | sample SodLakKL_010_SED_4_FD_187542 | JGI IMG/M metagenome (GOLD analysis project Ga0207421, IMG submission 187542) | Alkaline sediment microbial communities from Lake Tanatar, Kulunda Steppe, Russia - 8KL_010_SED (SPAdes) (version 2) | ecosystem: Environmental > Aquatic > Non-marine Saline and...
ATGTAATTAGTGAGTACACTGTGACGGTGAATAGAGCGGAAGAGGATTGAATAAGGAAATAATAGCTAGTGTCCTTAACCTAATCCCTATATCTTATTTCTTCTAATCAACACGGATGACATATTAAAGAACAAGATGAAAGAGTTAAAGCTAAGAAGAGGTAATAGAAAATTATTAAGTCCGGCGGCATATCTAAGGTTATTGCTCTGGGCTTAAATATTTTTCCATCAGCAGCAACTGCTCGCAATCATAGTCGCCGAGCAGTTTTTTTAATGAAGGTTTGAGGACCTGGTGCTGCTCTGTGATCATGTTGACGGTAAAATGATCATAGCCTTCTTCATGCCAGGTTTTAAACAGGTTCCCGGTGGTAGGAAGGTTCTTCAGCGGCGCATCCAGGTAGCTTATAATTAAGTGGTTTTCGTGTTTTTGGCGCAGCACGAATAATATGCCCCGGACCTGGTTTCGCTCTTCGAGCAGGTAGACCTGCTTATTATTAATGCCCTGCTCCAAGTCTATACGGGTAAGGCGGCGGTAGCTGAAGCCGGGACCGAAAAGGAAACCCTGCAGGTTGTGGAATGAAGGCCCGTTGTTCAGGAAATAAGCGGCCCGGTTATATTCAGAGGTTTTGCAAAGCCGTGGAACAGGGCCGTTTATTGATTCAAAAAGCGCATCCGGTTTAAGTTCCCGGCGGAAGATGATTTCACGCTGCCCGCCGGCAGCAGAAAAGCCCAGTTTTTGGGCTACTTTTAAAGCCTGGTGATTGTTCTGATGGGTCAGCAGGCGGACGGCTGCGGCGCCCCCGGTTTGTGCCTGTTCGATTAAATAGCGGTTGAGCTGATAAGCGATGCCGCGGCCCTGGTACCCGGGGCGGACGCGCATCCCCTGGAGCCAGGCTTCGGCGGAAGAAGGAAAATAGAGGGAGCAGCATCCAATTAGCAAACCGGCATCCCAGACCAGGTAAAGGCCGCCTTTTTCCTGTCCGATCCACCGGTCGACGGTGTGCTCCAGGTAATCATCTGTAAAATGACTGCTTAACTCTATAACAGCCTGCCTGTCCCCGGTTTCTGCCCTTGTTACAGTAAACTCCACAGCTATGTACACCGTTCCTTCAATGATTGCCAGGTCTTATAAATGTTCGCTCATGTAAAAGTGTAGTGTTAGTTTATAAATTTGTACATATAAATAAGGCGGGATCAGGCTTAATTGTTGTTATCATTGTTATCTCCGTCAGCGTTTTCATCTTCGTCGTTATTTTCATCCTCGCCGTTTTCGGTTTCGTCATTATCATCTACGTCATTTTCTTCCTGGTAAACACCTTCAACCCAGGTTCCGCTTACCTGTCTGCCGTCCGGGTGAATCATGGTCCCCTGGCCGTGTGCTTTACCGTCTTCCAGGTAACCGGTATACCTTTCCCCGCCCGGGAAAGTCATGGTCCCGTAACCTTCAATCTTACCTTCTTTGAAGTCTCCTTCATAGCGGTGCCCGTCGGGGTGGGTCCAGACTCCGTAGCCGTGAGGTTCCCCGTCTTTCAAGGAGCCGGTATAGGTGCCGTCCTGAAAGGAGATCCTCTGCACCCGGGACTCTGTTGAATCGGTATCGTCACTGCCGTTGTCAGGATCGGGAGCGGTAGCTGTTTCATTTCCCTGATTTCCGCCGGGATCGTCATTTTGATCGATCTGATCTGGATCAAACAGGTCACTATTATTAAGTTCGTCTTCTCCTACCGCTTCTTCGATGATATTTCTTTCTTCCTGTTCTTCATTGACCGCCAGCTGGGGGCCGGTATAGAAGAAAAGGTAATAGAAAGCGGCTCCACTCAGGACAAAGAAAAATACTGCGGAAGCAATTACTGCAATGGTAAGGTAATTCCGTTTGCGGGTATTATTGATTAATCCCGGTACCTGGGAAGCCATCACCCAGTCCTTCATGGTTTTGTTCCAGACCAGATCCCTGGGCTTGATCTTTCCTGCCTGGGCTTCGAGCCACAGTTTTTTCCAGGTATAGGGCCCTTTTTGTTTCTGATTTTTATATACGAACCAATGGTTTCCCATGGGCCAGGTCCCTCCATTAAATGAAGAAATAAAAGCCATACTATTATGGCTTGAACTTTAAACTTAAGTATGTTATTTATCGCACCCATATTATACTGTTATCAAGGTAAGCTTACAAGAGTTTATTTTTATCCAGGCTTATAACTGCCTGCAGTTGAAAATGCAGCGTCGCTGCTGTTTTCGAACCTTTCCGGCAGGGGTTTAAGATTAGATTAAGAATTATTACGGTGAAGTCAATGCTTAAGTTTTTACCAGGGAGGCCTGAAAAATCGTGAGCTCAAGTATATATGATTTAAAAGTGATGATCAATCCTGTTAGAGGAGGGCAGAAACCTGACTATTTTTCCCGCCCGGAAGCGGAAAAAGTCCTCCGGTTCCATCAGACCGTACCCTCGTACCGGCCTACGCCGCTGGTTGCCCTGGAAGAACTGGCCGGAAGGATTGGAGTTGGTGGTATCTATATCAAGGATGAATCGGAAAGGTTTGGCTTGAATGCTTTTAAAGCGCTGGGCGGCACTTACGCCATGGCCAGGATCCTGGGCCGAAAGCTGGGGCTTCCCGAAGACAAGTTGGATTTCGGTTACCTGTCTTCCCTGGAAGCCAGGAATAAAGCCGGGGCATTCACTTTTGTCACTGCCACCGATGGGAATCACGGCCGCGGGGTGGCCTGGGGCGCCGCACAGCTTGGACAGAAAGCGGTCGTTTACCTGCCCAGGGGGACGGCCAGGCCCAGGGTTGATGCTATCCTGGAAACCGGATCCGAGGCCGTTGTCACCGATATGAATTACGATGATACGGTCCGCCTGGCCATGCAAAAAGCGGATGAAAACGGCTGGTACCTGGTCCAGGACAGCGCCTGGGAAGGCTACACGGAGGTTCCGGCCTGGGTGATGCAGGGCTACATGACCATGATCTATGAAGCCCTGGAGCAGGTAAATGAAAAAGGCCTGAAACCACCTACCCATATTTTCCTTCAGGCCGGGGTGGGATCGATGCCGGCGGCCGTCCTGGGTTTCCTGGTTAACGACCCCGCTATAGAGCAGATCAAGGCTGTTATTCTCGAGCCGCACAACGCAGCTTGTATTTACCATTCCGCCGTCCACAAAGACGGAAAGCGGCATGCCGTAAAAGGCGACCTGCAGACGATTATGGCCGGCCTGGCCTGCGGGGAGCCGAACCTGATTGCCTGGGATATCCTGAGGGATTTTAGCTATGCCTTTGTGTCCCTGGAAGATTATTTTGCAGCCAGGGGGATGAGGGTCCTCGGCCATCCGGTTGGAAGCGACCCCCGCATTATATCCGGCGAATCGGGTGCTGTGGGCGCCGGCCTGCTTACCCTGTTGATGGAAAAGCCGGAGCTGGAGCCTGTTAAAGATCAGCTGGGTTTTGATGAAGGCTCAAGGGTCCTGGTTTTAAATACGGAAGGAGATACAGACCCGGGCAACTACATTGATGTAACCTGGAACGGCAAATACTCCCTGCCGAATGGCAGGGAGCTGACCTATCACCTGGATTAATTGGTATGAAAAAATGCCGGCCCGATTATTACTATAAAATTTTGACAAAGCTGGGTATTTAAAATATAATGTAGTGGAGTTTAAAATTGTAAGATCAGAAAAGTAACTGGAAATAGTTCGGCAGGTAGCGGCCGCCTGCCCGGCTAAAAAAAGAGAGAGATTAACCGGCCGCCGGCAATTAACAGGATGGCAGTAATTAAAACGGTTGCCGCTATTTTTATCAGGGAGGAAGTGTATACCATGAGGCCGAGTAATTTTGTAGCTCTGCTTGTTGTCTTCTTTTTTGTCCTTTCTTTATCCGCTCCTGTGCATTCGTTCTCCGGAAACATAAGGTATGACAAATATTACGATCTTGACGGAAAAATCCTGCTCAAGATCCAGACCGGCGAAAAGGGCTCATCGCCGGCCCAGCATAAAACCCTCGTGGAAGGCAGGGGGGCTTTTAAGCGTGATGAGTCGATTTATCTTGATCCCGGTGAAATAAAGGTCAGGGCTGATAGTAACTGGGATGTTGACGACAGGCACCTGCGGGGACTTTCTGTAGGCTCGGCAGTTAAACTTAACCCTGCCTTAGCCGGCCTACCTGACGATTTGGCTGAACAGGTTTTTGCCGTCAAGGTGGATTCAGATCCCGGCGAGGAAGGCCATCTGCGCCAGGATTGGAGCGCTTCCGACCAGGTTTACTTCGATGAAGAATTGAGCAGCATGTTTGTTATCGATCAGGACGCATTTACTTCCGGTGGAACAATGAAGCGGCGTATTGATTTAATTTGCCCTGCTACCGGAGTATATCTTTTCGAAGACGCTGAAATTGACGGGTATGCAAGAGTAATAGACTCGCTCCAGCCTGCGGCTGAAGAAGACGGGGGCGATGAAGGTGATCATGAGGGCAATACAACAGATGAAGGTGAGCAGGAAGAAAACGGTTCCGGCGGGGAAGAAGAATTTTTCACCACCGCCGCGGAAACAGAGCCGGATGCAGATAATCCAGAAGGTAACTCCGAAGATAATTCGGAAGACAATCCTGAAAATGTCCCCGAGGAACAGGCCTTTGTCTTAAAAAGCGGGGAATTTGAAAGCACGGTACCCACAGACACCCGGGTGGAAGATCTTGACCTTGATCGGACCATCAGCATCACTGCGGAAGTAATCGAAATTACCGGTATCAAAGTTAAGTGGGACAGCCAGTCCGTACCCGATTATGATCCTGAACAGGAAGGCAGTTATATCTTTACGGGACAGCTCCACTTTCCCGAGCACATCATTGCTCCCGACAACATGGTTCTCCTTTACACCGTGCATGTAGTTGATAAAGCGGAGTAGGTTACATTATCTCGAATACCTGGTACATGGGCGAATAAATGGAGACTACAAGCAGGCCGATAAAGAAACCGACAATTAACAGCAGGGCCGGCTCAAGAATGGTGCCCAGGCGCTCAACTACGAAAGCTGCTTCTTTTTCATAAAAAAGCGCCGTCCTGCTGAGGGTGTCTTCAAGGGCTCCCGTTTCTTCACCGATGCGGACCATTTCCGTCAAAAGAGCGGGGAAATACCCGTCTTTCTGCATTGGCCCGGCCAGAGATTCTCCCCGGTTCAGGGCTTCGCCGAGGATGGATATTGAATTTGAGAGGACGGTGTTGTTAACCACCCGATCTGTAAGTTGCAGGGCGCTGTGCAAACTTATACCGCTTGCCAGCAGGGTGGACATGGTCCCGGCAAACCGGGCGGCGGCAATTTGGGTGTATATTTTACCTAAAAAAGGCAGATGGAGGCGCAGGCGGTCAATTTTTCGCCTGCCCTTTTCTGTTCTGATCAGGTAAGCGGTCCCGATGACAAGGAAAGCAAGAATTAGTGGCAGTAAGATCCGGTAGCGGGAAATGGTTTCGGTCCATGACAGCAGCAAACGGGTGAACAGAGGCATCTCCACTCCCATGGCTTCAAAAATGCCGGCAAACTGGGGCAGGACAATAATAACCATTACGGCCAGGACGGCCACTGATACAAGGACAATAAAGGATGGATAAAGGGTGGCCGAACGGATCTTTGCGACGAAATCATGTTGTTTTTCGAAATGATCGGCCAGTTTTTCCATAATTAGATCGAGTTTCCCGCTGGCCTCTCCTGCTTCCACCATGCCGACCATCACAGGTGGAAAGCTGTCTTGTCCACCCTGCATGGCAGAAGAGAGGGCCTCGCCCCGCTCAACTTTCAGGGCCGACAAACTAATCTGCCTTTGCAGGGAGGCCAGTTCCTTTTGCCCAGACAGGATCCTGAGGCAGTGCACAACACCGATCCCGGCCTGCAGCATGGTTGCGAACTGCCTGCAGAAGATCATCAACTCCCGGCTGGTATATGAGCGGTATCCAATCCTGTGCAGGGCCTTCAGAAAAGCTTTTTTGAACACCCCCTGCCAAGGAGCTTGTTCCTTAAGTCCAAGCAGAACCAGGTTGCGTTCCTGCAGCTGCTCGAGGGCTTTATCTCTATTTGCCGCGGTTATTTCCCCGCGTATTTTCTTGCCGTCCCAGCCTACAGCGGTGTACCGGTACTGAACAGCCACATAACCATCCCCTTCTATACCTTGCATGATAAATTTAATGGTGCCTCTACAGCTCCGGCCATCTTAATAACGGTTCTAATTCAGCGGGATCGATGAAAAACAGCTCCAGGTCCAGGTCAACTTGGTCCATGTTATCGCTACCGCCGGACCAGGTAATAGAGTCAATCCTGATCAGGTAGGACAGATTAGATACCTGTTCCAGAAAGGATTCAATTTTTGACGAATGGGCGGACAATGAAAGGGTAATTTTTACTTTGCCGAATGACTGATACCGGGTTTGCTCCCCGGCTCGGATCTTGTGAACGGTCGCGGGTAAGCGGTCTACAGCCTCTTCAAACTTGACCAAAGCAAAGGGCAATTCCTGTTTGAGGGGAATAAGCATTTCCAGGCGCGCTTTTTCCCCGGATAACCGGTCCCGTTCCGGTCCGATTTGTTCAGCTTCGGCCTTAACAGCCACTAACTGTTCTTTATCGCTGCGGGTCTCGATTAACTGTTCCCGCAGCTCCCCGGCTTCATGAAAATGATCTGCCGGGATGTTAAGAGCAACCAGGCCAAAAATGACCAGGGCGGCAAAGTACTTCAACCACCGGCCGGCTCTTCTGACCGCAGGTTTTGAATTGTTCATTCTGTTCCACCCCCGTTTCCAGTTTCTCCGGCGGCCGACAGCTCAAAAAAGTAGCCTCCTTTGGGACTACGGTGGACAGAAAGGACTTCGGAAGAAAAAAAGCAGGACTCATCTTCCAGAGCCGAGCTGAATAAAGCTATGTTATCCATGTCTCTGCCCCATCCTTTCAGGTACACGTTACCCTCCCGATCGACAGTCAATGTTTTCAATTCAAGGCGGTGGTTGGAAGCCAGTTGTCGAACGACAGTAAAGTACTCCTGGGCCGAGGGTAAAGATTGAAGCAGATCCTGCTCCAGGTTGAACCTGGCCCGAAGCAGGGCTGTTTCTTCGGCCAGTTCCAATAGAGGCGCAACTTCTTCCCTGAGTTCGCTTACAATGGCGGTTTCTGACGCCAGCTCCCGCTTCAAGCCGTCCGTGTAAGCTAGGGCTGCATAGAACACGCTACCAAGCAAGCAGCAGCCTAGCAAAGCGGAACATATTTTTAAAAAAGCCGGGCTTAGCAGGCGGCGGGAGGCGATATACTCGGGCGTCCGCAGGTCAATTTCAAGGGTCATTTCAGCCACCCCCTGAGGGCTAACCCGTGGGCGGCGGAAAAGATAGTGTCCTGATAGCCGTTTTTGGATCCGGTGAGTTGTTCATTCCGAGCGGGAGCCAGATCATGGACCGGGTTATATAAGCGGGACTTTAAACCAAGTTCTTGATGCAGATAAGCGGTCAGCCCCGGAATTAAAATGCCGCCCCCGCTTACATCCAAAACGGCCGGGTTTACCGGCTCGTTTTGTGACAGGTCGGACCAGTAGGCCAGGGTCTCGCTTATTCCCCGGGCCAACCTGGAAGCTTCGGCCAGGAGGCCCTTCTCAGCCAGCGTGCCCCGGCTGTAAACCAGGCGCAGGGCTGCTTTCAAATCACCTTTCCTGTCGGAGGCGATCGCCCGGTAAAAGTGGCCGGCTCCCAGGTTGAGAACGCGGTGAAAGCAGTAGCGCCCCACTGAAGCAAGCATAAGCAGGGTGGAATTGCAGCCGCAATCAATAAACAGCTCATGTTTACCGGTTTCGGTATTCGAAAGCGGCTGCCGGAAGTTGATAGAACGCAGCAGGGCGGTCAAGGGCATTTCCAGTGAGACTGGGTTAAAACCGGCTTTTTGAACTAACCCGGTGTAAAAATCGGCAGTTTCTTTCCGGGCTGCAGCAATTAAGTAGCGGTCGATTCTCCGGCCCCGGTTCGATTCGGTGCCAATCCACATCCAGCTGACCACAGCCTCTTCAATTTCGAACGAAAAAAGGTTCCCGGCCTCCCACAGGACGGCCGCTTTTAGATCCCTGGTTTTTAACGGGGGCAGGGAAACCGTGCGTGTATAACAGGTTCGGTTGTCCATGGAAAGGCAGGCCCGGTTGCCGCGCCATTGGTGCTTATGCTTCGCCTGCCTGAGCTGTTCCAGCAATTGCTGCGGCTCGATAACATGTTTGCCCTGGGCTGCTTTCAGCGGGGTGGGAAAATGGCATTGATCATGAACAAAGCATCTGCCTCGCTGTTGTTTCAACTGAAGCATTTTGACCCGCCCGCTGCCGAGGTCAATGCCGATCGGTGAATATTTTCCCCTGGTGCGACGGTGTGATGCGGCTGAAGCGTTAATTATGGTCATCACTGCGGTAGTTGCTCTCCTTTCAAAAGTGGGTATTTTGTTGTACGCTGGTTTGGCTTAACGGTTCCTGTCTCAGTGGTAGGGGATTATCCTGTACCACTTGAGGATATAAACCCGGCCCTGCTCATCTTGCTCCACCGCCATGCTCATGGCCTTGCTGTGTTCGCCAAGGGTTCCCACACAGCGGATAAAACGCACTGTGTCCTCCTCTTCATAATACTCTTCTCCTGGTTCGTCTTCATGGTTTTTGCTGTAATGCCGGTATTCATCGCTGAAGTAAACCGTAAAGGTGCCGCCACCCAGGGTTCCGTCTAACTCACCGTCATAATAAAAGTCTTCTTTGAGGACGGCCAAGCCTGTTTCCAGGCCTCCCTCGACGATGTAATAAAGGCGGATATCGCTGTTGTTGTAAGCGGTAATTAAAGTTTCGTTGACCGCAAAAGCGATTACGGCTGCCCCAAGAACCATCAGGGTGGCGGTGAAGATTAAAACCAGGGCCAGTGCCATCCCACGATCACCTGACCAGAGGCTGTTAATTTTTCTAATCATCACCGGAATCACCGCTTTCCTGGTCCGCTCCATCCGGCTAGGACCGGGGCAAATTACGGGGCCTTACTGCCCCGGTAAGGACAACCCCGTTGGGGCTTTCTCCGACCCTGATCGTAATTAAGACGGTTTCCTGTTCATCAATTACAAATTCCAGGCCGGTTATGCCCAGGGCGACGACGTTGGTGGACCGGATGGAGTTATTGCTGTCCCGGCGCCGGTCAAAATGAAGCTGGGTGTCGTTAAGGCGAAAACTGTGCCTGGTAGATGTCCCGGCCACGTTGATCCTGAAGTAAATGATTTCGCCGGGCAGATCGGGACTGCACCCGGTTTGATCAATGCTGCATTTGACCAGGTGGGCGTACTGCAGCTCCCTGATCATCTTGTCCAGGGCGATCCGGGCTGTTTGCTGGTGTTCCATCCGTTTGACGCTGCGGTCCCAGGTCTGCAGGCCATATAAATAGAATGAATAAAGGGCGGAAATAACCAGGCCGAGCAGGGCAAAGGCAACCATCATTTCCACCAGGGTGAAGCCGTTTTCGAGGTGCTTTAACTTATGCAATGTTGATACTTTCACCTTCTTGCCAGCCTGCTTTCCAGGCTTTCTGAGCGTTCGCCTGGACCTGACGTCCAGTAGACAGTTACGGTTACAGACAGGATCTCAGCCCCGGGAGGCAGGGATTCAACCGCGGGATCAACAATGCCTACTTCGGTAACCCGCCGGAACAGGGGCTTTCCGGGAATGTTATCCTCGATATGGGGGCTGCCGGTTTTTAAGATATAAAAATCGTAGACCTGGTCGAAGTGATCGGCCTTGACGGTTTCCATTTTTTCGCGGCACAGGCTGATGGCGGCGCTTTTTTCCCCCGCACCGGCGATTGAAGAAAAACTGCTGTTAAACAGCGTAAATAAAGGTGCCGCCACCAGGCCCAGAATGGCCACAGCCACCAGCAGTTCAATCAAGGAATAACCACAGCTACTAATAAAAGGCTTTTTTTTCACAGACGTGTTCCTGTTTCAATTAATTTTTATTTTTTAAAGGTGTCAAGCAGGGCTGAATGCTCAGGCGGGAAACATTTTCACCTGGATACCGAACTTACGCCTAAAGGGGAGCAATCTACATACCGGGCTAAAAGGTTACAACAGGCTGGTATACCAGTCCCAGATCTGCTCACCCCACAGGACCTGGACCAGGGTGGCCATAGATAAAAAAGGGGCAAAAGGCAGGGCGTCTTTCCTGGTCAGCTTTCCGGTGGCCATGAAAGCGAGGCCGGTTAAAGCGCCGAACAGGAAGCCGAAGAGAAGGACTGCCGCGGTGCCGCGCAGCCCCACGTAAAGGCCTATTAGAGCCATCAGCTTTATATCACCGGCACCCATGCCGCCGCGGCTGACCAAAAAAATGATCAGCATGATTCCGCCCCCGAGAAACATTCCAAACAGGGCCTCACTGAAGGCCCTTTCACTGATCAGGGCCTCCGGTACCGGCAAGAAGCCGGACAGGAGCCCGGGTAGATAAAAAATGAAGCCAATACAAAGGCCGGCTCCAATTAGGATATTGGGGACAATCCGGTGTTCCAGGTCGATCTGGGCAATGCCAAAAAGCAGGAACAGGAGAGTGGTATAAATGAAAAACTCCAGGGAGAGGCCGTAAAATAAATAAGTAAGCATGAAAAGAATACCGGTCAGCAGCTCCACCAGGGGATAGCGGAAGCCGATCTTGACCCCGCAGCTCTGGCAGTGCCCCTTCAAGATCAGGTAGCCGACAACCGGGATCAGCTCCATGGCTCCCAGTTTTTTCCCGCACCGGGGACAGCTTGATGGCGGGCTGGTAAGGGAAAGTTTTTTAGGCAGGCGGTAGACCAAAACATTTAAGAAGCTGCCGAAACAGAGGCCGAGAATGAAAATAAAGGCTGTTAGAAACGTATCCTGGGGGTTAAGCAATTTGTGGGGTCCGCTCCTTTCAGCCTGTGATAATTCTTACCCAACCCGATAATGATTATTCGACATCCCGGGGCTTATTCCTGCATATATAAACGCTATCAGTTAAAAATAGTTTAAAATCACAATTCTGAACCTTTGCGTATAGAAATCGCTGTGCTATACTAATGTGTAATCATTTTTCAAAAAGGCCGGTGAGCGGTATTGCCGATTGATGCCAGGACCAGGTTCTACCTTTTACTGGGCAACCCCGTGGAGCATTCCCTTTCCCCGCCGATGCACAATGCCGCTTTTGCCGCCTTGAGCCTGAACTGCGTCTATTTGGCCTGCCCGGTGGATAATGAGCGCATCGGGGCGGCTGTGGAGGGCATGAAGGCTCTTTCTGCCGCGGGGGCCAACGTGACCGCACCTTTTAAAGAAGACGTAATACCACACCTTGATTCGATTTCACCGGAGTCGGAACGGGTTCAGTCCGTCAATACCATCATCAACCGGGACGGTATGCTATACGGTGCCACCACGGACGGGGAGGGATTTTACCACTACCTCGGGCAGGTGGATCCTTCCTACAGTCCCGGGCAAACCGTGATGGTGGTCGGGGCAGGCGGGGCGGCCCGGGCGGTGGCCTACATCCTGGCCCAAAAGGGGGCCGGAGAAATTATTATCGCCAACCGTTCCGAATCCAGGGGCAGGTCCCTGTCTGAACTGCTGTCCGAAAAAACACCCCTGCAAAATTGCAGTTATATATCCCTGGACGGGTGGTCCATGGGTGAGGCTTTAGCCCGGTGCAAACTGGTGGTATACAGCCTTCCCTTTGATGGGCCGGAATTTAGCGATGCTCTCGCCAAGACGGCCGGTTTGAACAGCAACCAGCTGCTGCTTGACCTGCGCTATAAGCCGGAGCGAACCGGGATAATGACGGAGTTTGAACAGAAAGGGGGGTGTGCTTACAACGGCCTGGGAATGCTTGTTTGGCAGGCCGTAAAGTCTTTTGTAATGTTCACCGGTCAGGAAGCCCCGGTGGAGGCCATGCAGAAGGCGGCGGGCATCCGGTAATTGAAGCCGTCGATATGATCCAGACCCATCTAAGAAAAAGGAGATACAGCTATGGAGAGGCTAAACCGACACAGTATTGATAGGGCCCTTCTTGAAGCCGCTTCTATACCGGCAGATAAACAGGAATTAATTTTAAATGAGCAGATGGGGGCCGGAAAGCCCCTGGCCAGGATTTTAATTGAAAAAGGATGGCTCGATGAGGAAACGGTTGCTTCAATCATGGAAAAACTGCTGAATATCCCCCGGATTAATCTTTACAACTTCAAAATAAACGAACAGGTTGAAGGAACTATCCCGGCGGAAATGGCCCGCCGCTACCGGATTATGCCGGTTGCCATCAGGGAAGAAAGGCTTTTCCTGGCCATGGCCGACCCGCTGGATCTGACGGCAATCGATGATGCGGCCATGGTGACCGGACTGGAAATATGCCCGGTCATTGCCGGAGAAAAAGCCATTTCTTATGCCATCGACCATTACTATGAGTTGGCCGGCTATCCTGACCACGATGAAGAAGAGCCGGCAGGGGCAGGCGCTGTCAGGGAAACCGGGGCAGACCCAGCCATAATGGCCTCTGCGGATGACGCCCCGGTTGTAAAACTAATCAATTCCCTGATCGACAGGGCCCTTGAGGAAGAAGCAAGCGATGTTCATTTAGAACCCTCCGGCGAAGGGCTGCGGATCCGGATACGCCTGGACGGTGTTCTCCAAGACCTTGCCGTACCGCCTCGCTTTAAACCGGCTCAAATCGTGTCCAGGGTCAAAATCATGGCCAACCTGGATATTGCCGAAAAAAGGCTGGCCCAGGACGGAAACATCCATTACCGGAAAGAGGGCCGGGAAATCAATATACGGGTATCCACCATGCCCACCGTGCACGGAGAAAAAGTGGTAATCCGTCTTCTCGACAAGAATAAAATTATATTGCCCCTGGAACGGCTGGGATTTTCTCACGGCAATTTAAAGGTTTTTCAACGCTTATTACTAAACCAGTCCGGGATGATCCTGGTTACCGGGCCGACCGGGTGCGGCAAGACGACTACCCTGTATTCAGCCCTGCACTACCTGAACAGTCCCAGGTACAACATCATCACTGTTGAAGATCCGGTCGAATACCGGCTGAAGGGAGTCAACCAGGTCCCCGTCGACCGCAGAATTAACCGCACTTTTGCCAACGCCCTCCGATCGATTCTAAGGCAGGATCCCGACATCATCATGGTTGGTGAAATAAGAGATTCCGAAACGGTAAAAATTGCTTCCCAGGCCGCCCTTACGGGGCACCTGGTTTTATCCACCCTGCATACCAACAATGCAGCAGGTGCAGTGACCAGGCTTGCCGATATGGGCCTGGAACCCTTCATGGTGACGGCTTCGACGGTAGGAGTGGTCGCCCAGCGCCTGATCAGGAAAATCTGTCCTCACTGCTCCGAGGAATTTTGTCTTAAAGATGAAGAAAAAGTATTTTACGCCCGCTATTTCAAACAGGACCCGCCGCAGCGGCTTCACCACGGCCCCGGTTGCAAGCGCTGCAATCATACCGGTTTTCGCGGGCGGACTTCGATCCAGGAAATCCTGGTCATGGACCAGGAACTGCAGGCTCTAATTTTAAGCCGGTCACCTGCTGCGGAGATTCATAATAAGGCGGTGGACCTGGGCATGCAACCCCTGCTCAACGGTGCCTTGAAGTGCGTTGAAGAGGGAATCACCACCCTGGGTGAGGCGGTGCGGGCGACTTTTAACAGCTTGCTCGATGATCAAGCGGCCGGGTTTGTGGAAAGCAGCCCTATTTTTGCCGAGCTGCAGAAAGATGATCGGTGATTGCCCTGATCATGATTTTGTCTGCGGGGAAGGATATTTTAAGCAGATGACGCAAATTAAACAGTTGTTCCAAATAACGAAAACTAAGCTTAAAGAAGAATATGCCTTCACCCTGGTTGAACTGGTATGCATTGTGGCCCTGCTCGGGATCATGGCCATGGTTGCCGCCCCCGCCATCCACGGCCTGGGGCAAAAACACAACCTTGAAATAGCGGCCAGGACCATGGCCACTGAAATGCGCAAGGCCCAGCAGAGGGCGATCACAACGGGCAGCGGTCAAATCCTGGAATTCAGGCTTGACGGCAGGTACCGGGTTACATGCGGGAAGACCGAGGAAACCTACCTTGTTGAACTGCCGGAAGGGGTGATTCGCAGGTCGGTTAACTTTCCCATGTCAGACAATGTCCGCTATCTTCGCTTTAACTACAACGGTTCCCCCAGCAGCGGCGGAACTGTGGCCCTGGAGAACACCGCCGGCAGTGTTTTGTATATAATTGTTGCCCCGGCCACCGGCAGGGTCAGGATTTCAGAAGAACCCCCGGAGGACTGGGAAATTTATTAAAGCCGCGGAAGCACCTACAATTTTGGTGGTTACAGGTTATGATATGATAGTAAATAATAATGGTGCAGGCAGGGGATGATTTAGATTACTGGCCGTTTGGACCTTAGACATGTCATCTTAACCGGCTTCATGGGTACCGGAAAGACCGCAGTGGGCAAACTGCTGGCTGCTAAGCTGAAGAGGCGGTTTGTGGACACGGATCAGCTGGTTGAAAAGGCAACCGGTTTAAGCGTGCCCCTCATTTTTGAAAAATACGGAGAAGTTTTTTTCCGGGAGCGGGAAAGCAAAGCGGTATTAAGCCTGGAGAGGTACAGCCCGGGCAGCCTGGTGGTAGCCACCGGTGGGGGTGTGGTTTTGAGAGAAAATAACAGGGCCGTGTTAAAGAAAGTCGGCCTGATTGTCCTGCTCAGGGCCTCACCGGAGGAAATTTGCCGGAGAATTTCCGATACCGGGGACAGGCCCCTTTTGAACGGGCCGGAGCCGGAACAAAAGGTAAAAAAAATGCTGGAAGAAAGGGAACCTTATTACCGGCACTGCGATTTTGAAATTGATACAACCGCCAAAACATCCCGGCAAGTTGCCTCAGAAATTCGATCCTGTTTTAACAACCGCTGATTAATTAAGCTGGTTTACAGCTGTTAGCTGCTGCTCTAGAAAATTTTATCGGTCAGAAGCAGGAATTTTACTGTAAATTCGGGAACTTAGAATTATTAATTTTTCGGGGAGGAAGGCAAAGTGGCAGGATGTAGGATTTTGATTCTCCACGGACCCAATCTCAACTTGCTGGGCCGGAGAGAACCTGAACTGTATGGAAGACAGACTCTGGCTGAAATTGATCAACTTCTGAAAAAACGGGCCCGGGATCTTGATGTGCAGGTTGGAACTTTTCAATCCAACAGTGAAGGGGCCCTGATAGATCGGATTCAGGAAGCTATGGGCCATTTAGACGGGATCCTGATCAACCCGGGCGCCCTAACTCACTACAGTTACTCCCTCCGCGATGCCCTGGCTGCATCCGGAGTGCCCCTGGTCGAAGTTCACCTCAGCAATATCTTCGCCCGGGAGCCTTTTCGCCATCATTCGGTGGTTTCACCGGTTGCGGTCGGAATTATTTGCGGTTTTGGCGAAGAAAGCTACCTGCTGGGCCTGGAGGCCCTGCTGAAAATGATTACGAAACGGCAGGATTAAGTTATGAAAAGCCGCCTGGACAAATTTAGAAAAATTTTAACTGAATCTAGTATCGATGCCATGTTGATCAGCAGCCCGGTTAACCGCCGCTACCTGAGCGGTTTTGAAGGGACGAGCGGGATATTGTTAATCAGCAGAGATGAAGCGATCCTGGTTACAGACTTCCGTTATCTAGAACAGGCCGCTGATCAGGCCGGGCAATTTGAAATTCGGAGATGGCAGGATGATCTTTATAAAAGTCTGGCCCCGATCATCTCCGAAACAGGCTGGGGGAAGCTTGGATTTGAGGGCAGGCATGTAGTTTATTCCACCTACCAGGAAATGATTGAAAAGCTGCCGGTGGAACTGGTCCCGGTCGGTGACGCCGTGGAAAAACAGCGGATGCAGAAAAGCAAATCGGAAATTGAAACCATGCGCCGGGGAGCAAAGGTTCTTGACCGGGCTTTTGAATTTATTCTCTCCTACATTAAACCGGGCCTGCCGGAAAATGAACTGGCCCTGGAACTGGAGATATACCTGCTCAGACAGGGAGCAGAAGAAAGGTCTTTTCGATTTATAGTTGCTTCCGGGGAAAGGGGGGCTATGCCCCACGGCACGGCGTCGAACAGGATCATGCAGGAAGGCGACCTGGTAACCATCGATTACGGGGCCGTTTTTGAGGGATATGCCACCGATATGACCAGGACGCTGGCCCTGGGTAAAGTCGATCAGAAGCAGCGCGAGATCTACGACCTTGTCCTGGAAGCCCAGCAGGAAGCCGCCCGGGCCGTGAAGCCCGGAATTAAGGCCAGCGACCTGGATGCGGTGGCCCGCGATATTATAGACCGGGCCGGCTATGCCAATTATTTCGGGCACGGCCTGGGCCACGGGATCGGGCTGGAAACACATGAACAGCCTGTTTTGAACCCCCGGAGCACTACCATTCTTGAGCCGGGCATGACCGTAACAGTTGAACCGGGCGTCTACATCAAGGGTTGGGGCGGGGTCAGGATAGAAGATATGGCATGTGTTACCGCCGCCGGCGGGGAAGTGCTTACGGCAAGTTCCCGTGAGCTGGCAGTTATAAATTAGGACTCATTATGAAGAAGGGTAGGCTGCTAAAATGATGATCTCAACTAACGACTTTCATACCGGGGTAACAATTGAAATGGGGGGAGAGATTTATACAATTTTGGAATTTCAGCATGTCAAGCCGGGTAAGGGGGCCGCCTTTGTCCGGTCCAAACTGCGCAACCTGCGCTCGGGGTCGATTATCGAACACACTTTTCGGGCCGGCGAAAAAGTGCTCCGCGCTCACCTGGAAAGAAAAGCAATGGAATACCTTTACCGGGACGACGATCTGTTTTACTTGATGGACCTGGAAACCTACGAACAGATTGCCATTTCTGAAGAAAAGCTTGGCAATGGGGTCAAGTACCTCAAAGAAAACGACCGTCTCCAGGTGCTCATGCATGGAGACGAAATTGTGGGTGTTGATCTGCCGGTAACGGTGACCCTGCAGGTTACCGACACGGAACCGGGCCTGAAAGGTGACACTGCATCCGGAGCCACCAAACCGGCGACCATGGAAACCGGCCTGGTAGTCCAGGTTCCGCTTTTTATGAATACCGGCGATTTGATCAAAATAGACACCCGCACCGGGAATTACATTGAACGGGCCTGATCAAGGCTACTATCTTAAAGGGAGGGAATTGCCGTGCACGAAGATTTGAAAGCAAGGGTATCGTACTTAAAGGGTTACACGGAAGGCATAGATTTGGGCGATGAAAGCAAGGAGCAAAAAATCCTGCAGCGGATTATCGATCTGTTAGAAGATATGGCCGATGAAATAGAACATCTCAGGGTTGATTACGAGGAGTTGTTTGAGTACACAGAAGCAATTGACGACGATCTGAGCGAAATCGAAGAAGATTTTTATGAAGATGAAGAAGAAGATGAAGATGAGTTTGATGAATACGAAGATGGATTTTCTATTGAATGCCCCAACTGCCGGGAAATCGTTGTATTTGACGAAAATATTCTCGACCAGGACTCTTCGATCGAGGTGACCTGCCCCGGCTGCGGGGAAGCCGTGCTGGTTGACGACGAAGAATGGTATGAAGATTTTGAGGAATTGTCGGACCTGGACGAGAAGGAAGAGGATAACAAAGAATAGCCTTTAAAACCGAAAAAACAGGAGTTTACCAGGCCAGAAAATTGAACCGTTACCCGTAGTCTGTTATAATAAAGATTAAAGGATAAGCTTTGTGCTTATAAATTCTATCGTCTGGAGGTATGAAAATGGCGGATGAAGAAAGCAGGACCCTGCCCACAGAACTTGGAGAAGTCAGGATTGCCGAAGAAGTGGTTTCGATAATTGCCGGTTTGGCCGCGACAGAAATTGAGGGGGTAGCCTCGATGAGCGGCGGTATCGCCGGTGGCATCGCCGAAGTGCTCGGCCGCCGTAACCTGTCCAAGGGCATTAAGGTAGAGGTAGGTACCGAAGAAGCAAAAGTAGACATCTTTATCATAGTTGATTACGGCGCCCGGATTCCCGATGTGGCCTGGGATATCCAGGAAGGAGTTAAAAAGACGGTTGAAAATATGACCGGGCTCCGGGTGACGGGAGTAAATGTGCATGTCCAGGGCGTCCACTTCCCCCAGAAAGAAGGAGAGACTGAAGAAGAGCCCGCAGAAGGCGGAGAGGAAGTAGAAAGCAAAGAATAAAGGTTAGACTGGTATAAAACAAAGGGGGAATTTATATGAAAATGTTAGCCCGGGTGATAATGGTTTTTGTGGCGCTAATTTTGATTGGCGCTACCCTGTTTCTGCTAGCCGTTAAATACAATCTGGTTCCGGGTCTTGCCCTGTACCTGCCCGGATGGGCTGGAGAAGAAGTTGTGCTTGGGTTTGTAGCGGCATTGGTGCTGATCGCCCTGATTTTGTTAATCCTCGGCTTTCGCAAATCCAAAGGCCCCGGCAATGCTGTGCTTAAAGGCAGCGAATATGGCGAAGTGGCCATATCGATCCCTGCTATTGAGAATATAGTTTTAAGGGTTATCCAGCAAATCCAGGGTCTTAAAGATGTCAGCAGACAGGTTTCTTTTACGCAGGATGGACTGATTATCGCTGTAAAAATCAGGGTTTTGCCCGACGTTGCTATGCCGGAGTTGACCAGTGAACTACAGTCGAAGATTAAGGAATATGTAGAAGAGATTACTGGTATAACCGTCCACGAAGTTAAAGTGATGGTCGAGAATATAGTTACAGAACAGACCCCATCCAAAAAATAAATCAGAACTTATGTTAGAAGGGGGATCATATCTTGTCTGAAATGAACTGGTGGTTAATAATCAGCAAACACTGGGGAAAAATCCTGGGCGGCTTGCTGGGGTTGGTATTTGCCCTGTTGGTGGTTAACTATGGATTCTGGTGGAGTATTTTTATATACCTGTGCATCGGGATCGGGATCTTGATTGGTTGGAGATTGGATCTCAGTAAAGATGTTGGCAGTTTTTTTAGGCGCTTATTTTCAACCAGAGAGGAATCTGATTGAGTCCAAACCGCTAAATGCTACTATCTTTTTTAACGATTATAAACTGACAGCACGGAGGTACTGACCGATTGTCCCGTCGTTTAGCTAGAGAAGCTGCTTTTAAAGCTCTTTTTCAGGTTGATATTGGCAGATGCAGGGTAAAACAGGCCCTGATCCGATCTTTGGAAGATTACAAGTTCAACGAAGAAGAAGAGCAGTTCGTAGAAGAGCTGTTGACCGGTACGGTCGGTAACTGCGAGTCCCTTGATCAAATTATCAAGAAACACCTGGTAAAGTGGGAGCTGGAACGGATTTCCGCCGTGGATCGCAACCTGCTCCGGTTGGCCCTTTTCGAAATTATTTATCGTCCCGATATTCCCCCCGCAGTATCGATAAACGAGGCCCTGGAGCTGGCCAAAAAATACGGCAGCACCGGTGAAGCCGTCGGCTTTATCAATGGAGTGTTAGATCGCGCGGTAGGAGAAGCTTTTGAGAGAGAACCATGATCATCTAATATATTTGGGACTTGATACGTCGGCGTACACTACTTCACTGGCCGTGGTTGACCGGGATGAAAGGCTAATTATTGACAGCAGACTGCCCCTGGCTGTTGAAGCAGGCAGCCTGGGTTTGCGCCAGTCGGAGGCAGTTTTTTCTCATATCAAAAACCTGCCCCTGCTATGGGAAGGCAGGGCCAATAGTATTGAGGAGTACAGGGTGGCTGCGGCTGCCGCCTCAACCCGCCCTCGTCCGCTGCCAGATTCCTACATGCCGGTTTTCAAAGTAAGCGAGGCCTTTGGTTTGTTTCTTGCTCAAACCATGGGCCTTAATTTTTTGCCTTCTTCGCATCAGGAAGGACATATAATGGCCGGCCTGTGGTCGGCAGGGCTGAAACCCGGGCGCTACTTGTGCGTCCATTTATCGGGAGGGACCACCGAAATCGTTGCCGCCGAAGAAATAAAGCCCGGCTGCCTGGAAATACGCTTGCTCGGCGGGGGTAGCGATTTAAATGCCGGCCAGTTTATTGACCGCCTGGGAAGAATGATGGAACTCGGGTTTCCGGCCGGGCCGCAGCTGGAAATACTGGCCCGAACAGGGCAGGACGGAGCGGTGGAGCTGCCGGTAGCGGTAAAAGGGGCACAGATTAGTTTTTCCGGCCCCGCTACCCGGGCTGAACAGGCCCTGCGGGAAGGGTGGAGGAAAGAAGACGTGGCCCGGGCAATAGAAACCTGCATCGCCGATTCCCTGGCTGCAGCCATTACCAGCTCCCATACCGGCGGGGATGATTTTGACGGAGTCCTGGCCGTGGGAGGGGTCATGGCCAACAGGTATATCAGGGACAGACTGGCCTGGAAAATGGAGAGCATCAAGTTGTTTTTTGCCGCTCCGGAGTTTGCTTCCGACAATGCCGTCGGCCTGGCTGTGCAGGCAGCCCGCCGCTTTAGGACTTAGAAAAAATATATTCGTTAAAATTACTTACTATTAAAACTGTAAAAGGAATTTCTCAAAGAATGGCGAAGTTATCATAGGTTGATCACATGGATAAAGGCTTAGCCTTAATCGGATATCATAATTTCCAATTGGAGGGAGGATGAGTGAAAAGAATCACGAACCATAACAGGGGAGGTAGGATAAGTAATTTCTTTAGGGAGAGAGGGAAAAATGTCCAAAGTATTTTTTAGCAGCTGGAATGGAAAATTAATTGACGAACGAAACAAGAAATCAGATGAACGGATTGACCTGAGCCAGTTGGATGTCCCGCCTCAAATTGAAAGCGAAGATCTTAAAGCTTTCGTCGGCTGGGCGGGGCTAATGGTTTTTGATCCGGAAGTAAATGTAGTCGAATCGTTAAAAGAGTATTTCAGAAATGTCCAGCAGGACTCCTGCGGCCGCTGCATTCCCTGCCGTGCCGGCAGCCAGGTGATTGCCGACCGGCTGGAAAAGCTGATTGAAGGAAACGGCAGCAGGGAGGATCTGGCTTTTCTGAAGGAGATCAGCAAGCTGGTTAAGGACAGTTCGCTTTGTGAGCTTGGAATGTCTTCACCGGTTCCCCTTCTTCATGCTCTTGAGCATTTCGAAGATGATTTTTCCGCCTATTTGAATGAAGAACGGCCGCCGGCCGGAAACGGCCTCACATACCGGCCGGTCTTGACGGCTCCCTGCCGCAACGGTTGTCCGGCTCATATCAATATTCCCGGGTATATCGAGTGTATCAAAGAGGGAGATTACGAAGGAGCGCTGGCGATAAACCGTGAAAAAACACCTTTGGTAGGGACCCTGGGCCGTGTGTGTGTTCACCCCTGCGAATCAAACTGCAATCGGCAGCCCTATGACGAGTCCCTGTCAATCAGGTTGTTAAAACGGTTTGCAGCAGATTTTGGAGCCAGGAACAATTACGATCAGAAAGACCGCTATTCCAAACCCGGCCCTAATGCCGATAAAGTGGCGGTCATAGGCGCCGGCCCGGCCGGCTTGAATGCGGCCTACCAGCTGGCCCAAAAGGGTTACAAGGTCATAATATATGAGGCTCTGCCCGTAGCCGGCGGTATGCTGGCAGTGGGTATTCCCAGTTACCGCCTGCCCCGGGATATCCTTAATACCGAAATCGAACTGGTAGAAAGCCTGGGCGTGGAAATTAAGTACAATACCAAGATTGGCGAGGACATCCCCCTTGAAAAACTGTGGGATGAAGGTTTTAAGGCCATCTTTATCGCTAACGGCCTCCATGAAAGCGCCAACATGGGCTGCCCGGGTGAAGATGCCGGTTACAGGGGCTTTATGCCCGGCGTGGAATACCTGCGCAAAGTCAATCTCGGCGAAAAAGTTGACATCGGCGACAAGGTAGCAGTAATCGGCGGCGGAAACGTGGCCATGGACTGTGCCCGTTCCGCGGTACGCCTCGGCGTTAAAGAAGTTAACCTGATTTACCGCCGCAGCAGGGCGGAAATGCCCGCCAACAAGGCAGAAGTGGATGCGGCAGAGGAGGAAGGAATTAAATTCCACCTGCTTGCCAATCCCACCTCCATTCTGGAAGAAGCAAGTTGTGTCAGCGGCCTGCAGTGTATCGAAATGAAGCTGGGAGAGCCCGACGAAAGCGGCAGGCGCAGGCCTGAACCGATCGAAGGGTCCGATTTTGTGTTGGAAGTGGACACAGTAATTCCCGCTATCGGGCAGGTTGCTGATTTTTGTTATATAACCCCGGAATGCGGTTTTGAACCTACACAAAAAGGAACCATCCAAACTGATCCCGCCACGATGGAAACCGATCAGCCGGGTGTATTTGCCGGTGGTGACGTTGTCCTTGGCGCTGCTACGGTGATCGAGGCTATTGCATCAGCCAACCGGGCCGCAGAAGCAATTGACAACTACATCCGGACCGGCAAGAGCAAGCCGAATTCTCAGGTAGTTAAAGAGCAGCATGTTGAAAAAATGGGTGTTTATAAGGAAGAAGTAGTACCGGAAATGGTCGGTGGAAGAACCCGCCTGGAAGAAGAAGCCTGTCCGGTCGAAATCAGGGTTAAAGGTTTCGGCGAAGCGGAACTGGGCTTTAAAAATCCATCTGAAGTGATCGACGAAGCGGAACGCTGCATTAAGTGTTTACGCTTGGGTCTGGCCATTTCATAACCGAGGGGAGGGTATAATGATGAAAACAGTAAACTTACAAATTAATAGCAAGAAAGTATTTGCTGAAGAGGGCACGACTATTCTGGAGGCGGCCCGGCAGAACGGAATCGACATTCCCACTCTTTGCTACCACCCCCGGTTGGCACCGCTTGGCCATTGCCGTGTCTGTATTGTTGATGTTCAGGGCTTCGACAAGCCGATCACATCCTGCGACAATCCGGTTGCCGAGGGAATGGTAGTTGAAACCACAACACCGGAAATCCAGGAAATGCGCGATCAGATCCTGGTCCTTTCTTTAGCGACACATCCGTACAAAGACTGCCTGACCTGTGAGCGGACCGGAACCTGTGAACTGCAGGAAAAAGCCTATCAATTTAAAGTTGAACTTCCCGAACAGCTTGAACGGGAAGTTCCTGCCGAAAAAGCGGAAGACAATCCGTACATAGTTCGTGATGAGGAAAAATGTATCCTCTGCGGCCGCTGTGTGCGGGTATGCCGGACCGGCCCCGGGTGCTATGTTTATGAATTAGTTGGCAACGGGGTTAATACCAGGGTGGTGCCCTACAAAGACGGCAAAGAAGTATCCATGGAAGAAGCAGGTTGTATTTTTTGCGGGCAGTGTGTTGATGTCTGCCCCGTAGCCGCCCTGACCGAAACAGGAAGGGCAGCCGCAGGAAGAGAATGGGAACTGTCCCATATTCCCGGGGTTTGCGTGGAATGCTCGATTGGATGTTTCCTCGAAAGGCAGGCATCAGGCGACGACCTGATCAAGGTCACCGTTCCTGCCGAGGGGGAAAAAGTGAGCTGGATCTGCCAGAAAGGCAAGTTTGGCGTCCACAGGCCGGAACCGGATCCCGTGGAAGCACCGCTGCAGCTTGAAGGCAGTGATTACAAAGAAGTTGCTTACGATGAAGCCGTAAAAGAAACGGCCCGGACCCTCCTTGATATTAAGGAAAAATCAGGACCGGGTGCTGTGGCCGTAATGGCTTCCGGCAAGCAGAGCAATGAAGAAAGTTACCTGCTGCAAAAACTGGCCCGCTCGGTTTTAGGTACCGCCAATGTTGACCTGGGCGTTGAAAAAGCCTGGGGCCAGGCTTATCAGGGCCTGTATAAAATTATCGGGCCGGACGTCTGCGGACCTACCCCGGCCACCATGCAGGAGTGCGAAGCGATTATCGTGATCGGGTCGGGGCTGGAAGAAAGCCACCCGGTAGCCGCTTTTGCCGTCCAGCAGGCCGGACGTTTTGGCGATGCGGTAATAGTGCGCATCAGCGATAAAAAAGAGGAGCTTAAGAGCGCCTTTAAAGAGATCTGTGTCGAATACAAGCCCGGCTCCGAAACTGCTGTGCTGAAAGGACTCACTGCCGCCATGCGCGGGGATGATCTTTCAGGGCCGGCCAAAGAGGCGGGCGTTGCGGCCGAAGACTTGCAAAAAGCCGCAGAACAGGTGGCAAAAATGAGAAGCTGCACAGTGGTTGGTTCTTCATTTTTTGAAAACGCCGATGATGCAGCTGTAGAAGCTCTGCTGGCCATGGCCAAAGCCGGAGGACAACTTGAATACGGCCGAAGTGACCTTCTGCTTCTGTCCCGGTACAGCAACGCTGCCGGCACTATCGTCCTGGGTGGATCGCCATCTTTCGGGCCCGGATTTGTGGCTCTTAACGGAGAAGCCGGTTTAAGCCGCGAAGAAGTTGCTTCTGCGGCTGTAAACGGCAAAGTCAAGGGCGCACTGGTTTTTGGAGACGGGTTTTCCGATTCAAAGCCGGGAGGTTTAGATTTTCTGGCTATTTCATGCATTAACCGCAGTGAAGTACCGGAGAAAAGCGACCTGGTTTTCCCCGCCCAGCCGCCGGAACGTAAAAATGGGACTTTCACCAATTCATCAGGAGAGATCTGCATCAATAAAGCAGCTCTGGAAGGCGGGCCAGAATCGCCGCAGGACTGGAAATTAATCTGTGATCTGGCCGAAGCAATGGGTGAGAAATGGAATTATTCTTCCCTGGATGATGTCCGGGAGGAAATGCAGGGGTATATTCCCGGCTAACCGAACCTAATACCTGCCCGGGCTTTTTAATAAAAAGCCTGAGTATAAACTGTAACCCGGGAGATTAAACAAAAAACAGTGCCCGGCTGTCGCTGTCTTATACATTAAAAAGATTCGGCGGCCGGGTGCTGCCTTTAAATGATATGAACAAACAACTGCCGCTGTTCACAGTTTCCGAGATAAACCGTTATGTGAAAGGTTTGATTCGAAGCGATCCGCGCCTGCGCGACCTGTGGGTAACCGGTGAAATTTCTAATTTCAAACATCACCGCTCCGGTCATATGTACTTTACAGTAAAAGACAGTTCATCTGCCCTGCGCTGTGTTTTTTTTCGCCGGGACAACGTGCAATGCATTTTTCAGCCTACCGACGGTATGGAAGTAATCCTGCACGGCTACCTGTCGGTTTATGAGCCTGGCGGCCAGTACCAGCTGTATGTGCAGGAGATGCAGCCGGCCGGAATGGGTTCGCTTTATGTCGCCTTTGAGCAGTTGAAACAAAAACTGGAAGCAGAAGGCCTGTTCAAGTCGGAGCACAAAAAAAAGCTGCCGCGGATTCCCCGGAAAATCGGCCTGGTTACCTCACCCAGCGGTGCAGCCCTGCAGGATATAATTACCACGATTAAGAAACGCTTACCCTATGTCCAGCTACTGGTTGTTGAAAGCCTGGTTCAGGGGCCCGGAGCGGCAGCCGATCTAATCAGGGCCCTGGATATACTGAACAAAAAAGACGATATTGATCTGATTATTCTGACCCGGGGCGGAGGTTCACTGGAAGACCTGTGGCCTTTTAACGAAGAAAAGGTAGCCAGGGCCATTTTCAGGTCTTCAAAACCGGTTATATCCGCCGTTGGCCATGAAACCGACTTTACTATTGCCGATTTTACGGCGGATCTGCGGGCCCATACCCCTACAGAAGCAGCGGCTGCGGCAGTGCCCGTCTATGATGAACTGCTGGCAGAAAATGATCAACTGCGAAGCCGGGCCGGCCTGGCCCTAAAAAACCGGGTCCTGCAGGAAAAACAGCGGCTGGATCATATTGTAAGCGAACGGTTTTTCCGGCGCCCGCTGGAAAGGATCAAAACTGCAAAGAACTATATGGAAGAGACTGAAACCAGGCTGAAACGGGAAATGATCCGTTATCTGCAGTTAAAAGGAATCCAGCTGACAGCCCTTGTGGATAAATTGGAAAGCTACAGCCCGCTTAAGGTAATGAATCGCGGCTATACTTTTTGCCGGGATCAGGAAGGAAATATTATCCGTTCTGTTAAAGATATACGCATCGGCCAGTTGTTGCAGCTGAGCTTGAAAGATGGCAGGGCGGATTGCCGGGCAGAAAAGGTTGAGGAGGACTGCATCGTTGACGAAGAATAAGGATAACCGGAAAATGGAAGAAATGACTTACGAGGAAGCAGTAAAAAAGCTCGAAGAAATCGTCAGCCGCCTGGAGAATGCTGAAATACCTCTGGAAGAGTCCCTTTCCTCATTCCAGGAAGGGATTGCCCTTTCCAGGTACTGCCGGGAAAAACTGGCTGAAATAGAATACAAAGTCGAGTATTTGTTAAAGGAAGAACAACAGCAGTCCCTTGATTCGACAGGCAGCCCGGCGGAAGAAGATGATGATACCGGAGATGAATCATGATCGAGATTGATCAATATCTTGCTCAAAAAAAAGAGATTGTCAACAGGGCTTTAAAAGAATGCCTGCCTGATACCGGGCCAAAGGCGGTCAGGGAGGCGATGAGTTACAGCCTTGAAGCCGGAGGAAAGCGCCTGCGCCCGATCCTGACTCTGGCCGGTGCCGAAACCCTAAGCTGTGATGATCATGATGTAATCGATGTGGCCTGTGCCCTGGAGCTGGTCCACACCTATTCCCTGATCCATGATGATCTACCGGCCATGGACGACAGTGATTTGAGGCGGGGAAAGCCAACCTGCCACAAAGTATACGGGGATGCCGTTGCAGTGCTGGCCGGAGATGCCCTCCTGACCCTTGCTTTTGAGCTGTTATCCCGCTACGGTTTGAAACCCGGACGGGCGGAAAAAGCGGCGCGGATCGGCTCCGAGCTCGGCAAAGCGGCCGGGGTAACCGGCATGATCGGAGGTCAGGTCCTTGACCTGGAGGCAGAGGGACGTGATTTGACTCTTCTGGAAATTGAAACATTATCGGCCATGAAAACAGGAGCACTGCTGAAAGCTTCTGTTATTTGCGGGGCTATAGCAGCCGATGCCGGCAGCAAGGAGCTGGAGCTGCTGGACCGGTATGCTTCAAAGATTGGGACCGCTTTTCAGATCATTGACGATCTCCTGGATGTGGAAAGCTCAGCCGAAGCGCTGGGCAAACCTACGGGGGCAGACCAGGACCGCTTTAAGCCTACTTTTCCGGCCGTGCTGGGTCCAGATGAGGCCAGATCCAGGGCAGAAAGCCTTTATAACGAAGCAATTATGGCTTTAACAGATTTAAACCGGCCGGTGGAGCTTTTAACCGGACTGGCAAAAAAAATGGTCTTCAGAAGTAAATAACTCCAGGGGCTATAAAATAACGGCAACCGTGCTGGGGGAGCAGACCGTAATAGCCTGCAAGATGTAGAAAAAACTATAAAGCTGACCCGTTGTCTGCATACGGAGGTTGTGCTATGATATAGTCCTGAAGCATGCATAAGTGGTGCAGTATTCTAGTTGGCGCCCCTTCCCGAAAACGGGCCTAAAAATCCGTTAAGGGCACATCGATGAAGTTCCTGGTGGCGGCTGCCGAAGCCCAGTTGGGAGCTGCTGCTGGGAGTTAAGAAGGACGGGGCGATCTACAAAGGCATGTAGGCGTTGACCCTGCCTTCGTGGAGACCCAATGTTCGTGGCGGATTGT
>Ga0207421_10001768_pt1 | contig 27533 bp, 29 predicted proteins | sample SodLakKL_010_SED_4_FD_187542 | JGI IMG/M metagenome (GOLD analysis project Ga0207421, IMG submission 187542) | Alkaline sediment microbial communities from Lake Tanatar, Kulunda Steppe, Russia - 8KL_010_SED (SPAdes) (version 2) | ecosystem: Environmental > Aquatic > Non-marine Saline and...
AGCACCGTCCTGTCAAAAAGACGCTCCACCACCCGGGGTGTAGCGTTCGTGGTGATGTCGATATCGCCTGAAGCGCGACCAAGCAAGGCATCACGGACAAAACCGCCGACAAAATACGCTTCGTATCCCTCGTCGTTCAATGTTCGCAGTATCGTTTTGCCGTTTTCAAGGTGCTTCTCCATAAACATCACCAACTGAATTATACTATATATACAGTCGTTTTTCTATGAATGCGAAGAAAAAGACCACATTTGATGTTATCATAATCACAGGATGTGATCGCATGAAAAGCATAAAGGACAAAACCATCTATGAGTTCGAGGTCAAACACTCCACGTTCATCACGTATCTGTTGCCCGCCGATGAAGTCAAGACCGTCAAACAAGAACTTGAAACCATAAAAGCCGAGCACCCGGGTGCCAACCACCATTGTTACGCCTATGTGCTCGGCGATAATCAGGAGATTCAAAAAGCGGACGATGACGGCGAGCCGTCCCAGACCGCCGGCATTCCGATTCTTGAAGTATTCAAGAAGAATGCGATAACCAATGTGCTATGCGTCGTGGTGCGCTATTTCGGTGGCGTCAAACTTGGCGCGGGCGGATTGATCCGTGCGTATTCAAAAGGCGCGTCTGAAGCTTTAAAAAAAGCTGTCTTGACAAAGAAACAGGCGTATGTGACGTTACGGCTCCGGGTCGACTTCAACCAGATCGGAATCATGGAACATCTCATCAGTGAACATGCGACATTGCTTGAAAGGGATTATAGCGATAAAGCGGACTTCACGGTTGTCATCCGTAAGGAGCAGCAAACGACGTTTGAAAGTCTCATCATCGAACAAACGAAAAACCGGGCAACCATCACACACCTTAAAACCGAAGAATTGTATCATTAAGAAAGAGTGTATTAAATTTTAATACATTCTTTTTTCTTCTCTAACCGTATATATATGAATAAATAAAATATATATGAAAAGTCTTGAATAAGGGATGAATACCTAATTATAAAAATATATGTAATACAAAAAAATTTGTAAGATATCTTTACAACGGAATGCAAATAACTTATATTACAGGTGGTGTTAAAAATCGAGGTTTCAAACCTGATTACCAAAAAAATTTGCGGGAGGAATCATTATGAAAAAGCATTTGCAGCACTTCTCAGCGTGTTCGCACTTGTAGCATTGGCTGCATGTGGTGAACCAGATCTCGGCGACTATAAGCCTGGACTTCACCTTGGGTACACAGACGGACACCAAAACACGTATGCCTATGTGTATGTTGATGCGGATGGGTATATCTTCGATATTTTCATCGACACCGTATACATGAAGACCGATGAGGACGGACCAGTTACCTGGGAAGGCCGCGGCGGCAATGAACAAACCGGTTATGCGACCACTAAAATGAGTCTTGATGACGGTTGCGGTTACAACATGTGGCCAAGTGAGCCTGTTGTGGACTGTGAGGTCGAAGGCGAAATCATGTGGCATGACCAAGTCAGAATGTTGGCTGAAGACATCATCGAAAATCAAGGCATCATCGATTATGACCTAGTCGACGGTGACTTCGACGAAGACGGCGATGACGTGATCAGCGGCGTTACGATTACCGTATCCGGTTATCTTGAGGCTGTTGAAAACGCGTTAGATATTGCCCGTCTTGGTGAAGATGAATCTCCAAGAGACTACGATGTCCCTTCATTCGACGGAGAGGGCGACTACACGCCTGGCATCCACTTCGGATATACTGAAGGTCATCAAAACACCATCGGCATCATCGCGGTCAACGAAGACGGACACATCGTGTATGCGGCTTCCGATACCATCTATTTGAAAACCGATGAAGACGGACCTCTTACTTGGGAAGGACGCGGCGGCAATGAACAAACCGGTTATGCGACCACCAAAATGAGCCTTGATTATGGTTGCGGCTACAACATGTGGCCAGCGGAGCCTGTTGAGGACTGCCAAGTCGAAGGCGAAACCATGTGGCATGACCAAGTCGCTATGGTAATGGACGACATTGTTGCGAACCAAGGCATCATCGATTACGACCTGATCGATGGCGACTTTGATGAAGACGGCGACGATATCGTAAGTGGTGTTACCATCACTGTATCGCACTACTTGAACGCGATTGAAGACGCTATCTCCAAAGCGGAATAATTGAAACTCTCTCTATTGAAAAAAGCCATTCCCTCGCTGGGAATGGCTTTTTCTCTTTAAAGGAGTCGGTATGATATTTCGATTAGATTCATGATCGCTTTAAGCACAAGATAAGAAAGTGCGATCGCGCTGAAGATGTAGATGATCTGCATCTGCCATATGGCGCCCTTTTGAAAGTGCTTGGTGATATCCAGACGCATGATGGCACTGAAAGTCAGCGCTAGCAATATAAAGAACAGGATGATCTCGAAAATACCCAGCAGGAAAGGATCCATGAAAACCCTCCTTTTTTATTGAATGATCGCATCGTCGTCATCGGGATCGAAACGGTCTGAGTGAATGGTGATGACAACGTCGTTCGGCAGACACGTCAGGGGTTGCAGCGGGGAATTGGTCTCCCCTTGATGCTGGCAGATGTTTTGCGGGGAGGTTTCCTCAATCACCGAGACTTTATGATCGCGATACTGGATGACCACCTCGCCCAAATCGCCCTGCACCTTGTAAATATGATTCTGTGTATCCACCTCAAGCACATAGTCCTCATGCAAAACCGATGCCGAACCGTCTTCAAGACTGATATGCAAAATCTCTATGCCCCTGTAGCGAACGATTGCGGTCCCATCCACGGCAGCGGTACGTTGCTGGAAGATGATCACGGTAATCAAGGACGCGAGGGAAAATACAAATATTATACTGATTAATATGATGTCTTTTTTACTCATAAGCATCGCCTCAACGGTATTATATCATACATTGTGTTTGTGTCATTCACAATGATGCTTATCTTGCATTTTGACCGACCCAGATTGTAATAAAAATTATAAATGCGTTTTAAAATGCCATTTCCAATTGACAACCACTTTGATTAAACTTATAATACAGCATTTAATTAAAGGACGCTTCAACAGCGTCAAAAAAATACGGGAGGAAATTATATGAAAAAAGCTTTTGCAGCAATACTCGGTGTATTCGCATTTGTTGCGCTTACTGCATGTGGTAGCCCGGAACTTGGAGACTATAAACCTGGACTCCACCTTGGTTACACAGAAGGACACGAAAACACATATGCTTATGTGTATGTAGATGCGGATGGATACATCTTCGACATCTTCATCGACACCATCTACATGAAAACCGATGAGGACGGCCCAGCATCATGGGAAGGGCGTAACGGTGAGGTTTCAGGCATCGCTACCACCAAGATGAGCCTCGATTACGGTCAAGGGTATGATATGAGAAATGACGGTCTTTGGTGGCATGAACAAGTCGCAGCCATCGCTGGAGACATTGTCGCGAATCAAGGCATTGCCGACTATACGATTGAAGACGGTTATTTCGACCAAGACGCTGATGACGCGATTGCGGGTGTGACAATCACGGTAACCGGCTACCTTGAAGCGGTTGAAAACGCACTCGAGAGAGCTGAGCTCGGCGAAGATGAATCACCAAGAGATTTCGATGTTCCTGAATACGAGGGTGCGGATCTCGCACCGGGTATCCACTTCGGATATACTGAAGGACACCAAAACACCATCGGAATCATCGCGGTCAATGAAGACGGACACATCGTGTACGCGGCTTCCGATACCATCTATTTGAAAACCGATGAAGACGGACCACTTACTTGGGAAGGACGCGGCGGCAATGAACAAACCGGTTATGCGACCACCAAGATGAGCCTCGATTATGGTCAGGGGTACGATATGAACAATGACGGTCTTTGGTGGCATGAACAAGTCGCGCTTCTGATGGAAGACATCGTTGCCAATCAAGGCATCACGGATTACGACTTGGACAACGGAAACTTCGATGAGGACGGCGACGACGTCGTTGCCGGAGTCACAATCTCCGTAACCGGATACCTCGAAGCGATTGAAAACGCAATTGCTCGCGGCGGAGAATAATACTTCATGTTTCATGTAAGAGGCGTTGAAAAACGCCTCTTTTTTATACAAAATCAATTGTAGAAAAAGCGCATTATGTTATAATGCATGTGGTGATAAATATGGGAAAGACAATCAAGCGGATTTTCATGAACAAACTGCTTCTTCTGAGTGTACTCGCACTCGGGGTTTTTTCACTGAACACAGTCAATATACAGGCAGACAATAATGACGGCGAACTTCAAGGTCACGTCATCGGAACCAGTCAGTATTTCGACAGTTTCGTCCAAATCAACATCTATCACAGAATGGATCAGGATGAAATGGATGCCATTGAAGATGAGGTCAGGGATATGCTCAGGCATTTCCATCAGATTGCGACCAAACACGATTCCTTTTCAGGCGTAACAAACGTCAAGACCATCAACGAGAATCCCGGGGAATGGCACGAAGTGGATGCGGATCTGTTCGACATGATTCAACTGTCCATTGAATATTACGACATCACAAACGGTTATTTTGACATTACCCTCGGGCCCGTGATTGAACTATGGGATGAATATCGCGAGGATTGCCACGACTTCTACAACAGCATCGCAGGCGATGAGAACCGCCAACAGCGTCTTGACGAGGAACTCGATGATTATTGTCGCGTCCCCTCTATGGAAGATCTCGAAGCCGCCAATGAACATGTCGGCATCGAGGGCATCGAACTGGACCATGACAACAAGGCCATCAGAATTGAAGAGGGTATGGTGCTCGACCTCGGCGGCATCGGAAAAGGATACGCCGCCAAAGCGGTCGGAGACTATCTCAAAACGATCGACGGCATTGATGCATTCTTGCTCAATGCGGGGACATCGAATGTCGAAGTCCACGGCGACCATCCGTTCAGAGAAAACAAACTCTGGTACACAGGCCTGACCGATCCGACCAACCCGACGCAACGCTATGGTTCACTGAAAATATCCAGCGGGGACAACGTCACCACCAGTGGGGATTATCAACGATACTATGAAGTGGACGGACGCAAATACCACCATTTGATCGACCCCAATACACTGTTCCCCACCGACCATCATCGCAGTGTCTCACTCGTCTCTTCGGATGGTTCGATTGGCGACATTCTTGTCACGGCGATCTTCATCATGCCGCTTGAGGAAGGGTTGGACTTCGTCAATAGCCATGACGGGCTCGAAGCCATATGGTACATCGATTCCAACACCGTCGAGATGAGCGACAACCTCGAAGAACAATACCTTCGCCAACTCGATCTGGACGGACTTTCAGGTAACGACGAGGCGTCAAACACAGCACTCGTTCTGGCTCTGCTTATTCCGGGGTTCGGTTTGATTGTCTTCAGTGGCGTGACACTACTGGTCAAAAAAGGCCTCATTACCATCCCGTTCTTGAAACAGAAATAAAAAACTTCCTTCGCAGGAAGTTTTTTTCTTATGGTTGGCTATATCCCATCTGCGGACCGAGAATGCGGATGAGACGTTTGGTTGTGAGTCCGACAAAAATGCCGGTGGGAACACTCAACGTCATGAGAATCGGCAAGACGAAGACAATTTCCTGCGTGGCAAGCACAAATATCGCCATCATAATCTGCCCGAACGCATGGCCAAGCGAGCCCATCACACTGACGGTCACGACCGTGAAGCCTTTGAGCGTCTTGAAAGTCACCATCAAAAGAAAGGCCACAAGACCGCCGGAAAGCGAAAGCATGAACGATACCGAACCAAGTCCCGTTGAAAGCATCGCGACAAGCACGATTCTGAGCATCAGGATGGCAAACGCATCTTTGGTTCCGTATGTGTATAAAATGAGCAGCACAACAATGTTGGCCAGGCCGAGCCTTACCATGGGCAATCCGGTAAAGCCCTGGATGGTAAAGCGTTCAACGAGATTGAGCACAATCGACACTGCAAGCAGGATGGCGATGAGCACGATTTTTCGAGTGTTTGTTCCCATGTAATCACCGGGGTTATTGTATCATTAGTCGCCCGATTTTACAATTATTATTTCTTGGCTTTATCAAGGTCAAAATAGGCGACACCAACGGTGCCATGACCGGTGTGTGCACCAATGACCGGTGTGATCGGCGCGGCATAGTGACGATGGTCGGGATGGGCTTCTTCGATGCGATTCTTGACGTATTCGAACCCTTCCTTGTTGTCGGACGTATCGTAGGTGACGACAAAGTTCTTAAGATCCTTGAGGTCCTCAAGGACATGGTCGACCATCTTTTCAAGCGCCTTGCGCTGGGTGCGTACTTTTTCAAAGGGGACAATTTTGCCTTCGTCGTTGACTTCGAGAATCGGTTTCATCTTGAGCAGCCTCCCCATCAGACCTTTCGCCCCGGAAAGGCGCCCGTTCTTGACAAGCAGTCTCAGATTGTCCACCATGAAATATTGCTTGCGGGCAAGCGAGAGTTTCTCGAGGTAGGCAACGATGTCATCGAGCGGTTTGTCTTCTTCAATGAGACGAAGGGCCTCAAGCGAGATGAACCCTTCACTGATGGCGGCGTTCTTGGTGTCAAGAACCTTGATGTTCAGATTGCCTTCATAGTTGTTGGCGGCCATGATGCAGGTTTGATACGTACCGCTCAACTGCGAGGATATGGTGATGACAAGCGTGTTTTCATAGCCCGCTTTTTCGATGGCTTCAAACGTCTCGTTGATCTCGCCGATGGCGGGCATCGACGAACTTGGTACGAGTGAATCGTCGTTTTTGATCATGTCATAGAACGTCGAGGCGTTCAGGTCGACATAATCGTCATAGGTCTTGTCGCCCATGAGGATTTTGCAGCGGATAATGAAAAGATTGTCATGCTCGATGTCCAGATAATCGAGACATCCAGTGGATACAGCGACTACTGCGGTTTTTTTCAAGAGTGATCACCTTTCTTATTCAGGAATTTGTAAAGGATGCTCAGTGGCCAAAACAGGACACCGAGAGTGATGATGAGGGCAACCCAGGGGAAAAACTGGTCGAGTAGCGCATAATTTGCGATGAAGACGATGCTTGCGATCAGCAGAGTCGCCAGTGCGGAAAAGAGCAAATCGTTCTTATAATGTCTGAGCGTTTTCGCACGCCGGTGCCGGCGCTTCTCTTTTTCCAGTGCTGGAAGTTCGTAATCCTTTTCGTCACCGAACTCTTCTATCGTGCGGTTGATGGCGTCTTCTTCGCTCAGATCCTCTTCTCGCATGAGATCGTCTACTTTTTCATAAAGCATCTGCTTGAGCGCTTCCATGGATTCATGATCTTCAGGCTGATGTTTGTAAAGCCTTCGGACAAACTTATCGATTCGTTTCATGGTTCGCCTCCAAAAATAGTGCCATGATGTCTTTGAGTTCAAGCCATTCCGCTTTTTTCTCTTTCAGGTAGGCTTTCCCAAGCAAGGTGATTTTATAATACCGGCGTTTTTTGCCATGCGACTTGTCGCCGATATAGGAAGTGATCACTTCCTTTTTCTCGAGGCGTTGCACCATTGCATAAAGCGTCGCCTCTTTCATCACGAAATCCCCTGCGGTGCGTTTTTTGATTTCATTGACGATTTCATATCCATAGCGGTCTTTTTCACTGATCAGCGTCAAGATGATGCTTTCAAGATGTCCGCGTAACACGTCAGAACTTAAAGGCAATCCATTCACCCCGTTTAATACTTGTCTTTGAAATACTCAGTCAGTTTCTCCAACGACTCGATGAGGATCGTGTTGTCTTCGAGTTTAAGGTCTTCGATGACAGCATCGATCATTTCCTCATGGAATTCGTCATGGGCGGCCAGGACTTTATAGGCCTCATCGGTCAGTCGCAGGAAAACCTTCCGCTTGTCCCCGGCTTTACTGTAGCGTTCGATGTAGCCTTTGGCGACAAGACGGTTCACGGATGTGGTCAGCGTACCGACCGTGACGCGGAGACGTTTGGCCACGTTGCTCATGGTGGCTTCTTCGCTTTTTTCAATCGCCTCGAGAACGTGGACTTCGTTCATCGAGAGATTGACACCCTGTTTTCTCAAGTGTTCCTGTTCGATGCTGAGTATCTGATTGAACAGTTCGACAAGCAATTCATTGATGACGCGTTTCGGTGATGGCGGCATGGAATTCCCCCTCTCCTTCAGTTATAAATATTATAACAAAAAAGTCGCCTAAATCCATAATTATTTCTTAATCCAGCCTATCGCGAGCGCACCGTGTCCGGTATGGGCGCCGACGACCGGGGTGAGAAGGTAGTCTTTGATTTCGCCGATATTCTCAAGGCGCTCTTTCAGTCCTGAACGCACTTGATCGAGCGCGTCGAACGCATTCGCATGCACAAGGAACACTTCCATGCCCTCTTCATGGATTTCTTCAGCGAATTTCTCGACAATGCGGTTCAGCGCTTTTTGGCGGGTACGAATCTTTTCGACCGGTTCCACTTTGCCTTCTCTTGAAAGTGCAAGCATCGGCTTGACTTTGAGCATGGAGCCAAGGAATCCCGAAGCTCCGGAAAGGCGGCCGTTTTTCACCAGGTATTTGAGCGTATCCACCGAGAAGATCAAACCGCTGTTCTCACGGATATGACTCAATCGATCGATGATTTCAGGCACATCGTTGCCTTCGTTGGCCATCCGGGCCGCTTCAAGCGCCATATAAGCCTCAGGATAAGCCACCGACTTGGAATCGAATACGGTCACGTTCACGCCGTCAATCATGTTCGATGCCATCACGGCACCTTCATAGGTCCCGCTAAGCTTCGAGGAAATGGTGATAGCGATGATTTCTTCATAGCCGTCTTTTTTCATTTCCTCATAGGTTTCCAAGATGACGCCGGTCGCCGTCTGGGCCGTAGTCGGATGAAGTGATGAGTCTTCTTTGATCATGGTGTAGAAATCTTCAGCCTTGATGTCGACATAGTCGATGTATTCCTTGTCACCGACAAAAAGCATTGAGCGGATCAGACGAATATCGTAGTCATGGTCGATATAGTCGAGTCCTGAGTTTCCACATACAATAATGCCAATTTTTTTCATGATAACCTCCGTTTGTTTGAATATCAAAATATATAGTCAAAGTTTATCAAGAAAACGGCATCATGTCAATGAAAAGGGACGGTTTCACCAGAAAACCGTCCCTGGGCATATCATGCCTTGTTTCGCAGGTATTCGTCCATGCTTCCGGCTGCGTCTTTTCCGGTTCCCATCGCCAGGATGACCGTTGCGGCGCCGGTTACCGCATCGCCTCCGGCGAAGACGCCATCAAGCGATGTCATGTGTTTCTCATCGGTGATGATGCCGCCCCACTCATGGGTGTCAAGACCCATGGTGTTCTGTTTGATGATGGGGTTGGGCTTCTGACCGATGGCGATGATGATCGAATCAATGTCAAAAGTCTTATATTCTCCTGTGGGCAACGGCCGGCGACGACCCGAAGCGTCCTTCTCGCCGAGTTTCATGCGCTCGCAGCGTACCGCTTTGACTTCGTAATCCGCACCGTATATTTCCACGGGATTGTAAAGGAGGTTCATCTCGATGCCTTCTTCTTCTGCATGGTGAATCTCCTCAAGCCGTGCGGGCAGACTGTCCTTGTCGCGACGATAGATGATCATCACATCTTTTGCGCCGATGCGTTTGGCGGTTCGCGCCGCATCCATGGCGACGTTTCCACCACCCACCACAGCCACGGTGCCACCGACCTTGATTGGAGTGGCATGGCTCGGGAAGGTGTTTGAACGCATCAGGTTGACGCGTGTCAAAAACTCGTTGGCGAAATAAACGCCGTTGTAGTTTTCACCGGGGATACCGAGGGATGAGGGAAGCCCGGCTCCACTGCCGACAAAAATGGCCTCGAAACCGTCCTCCTTCAACTGTTCGATGGTGATCGATTTACCGATGATGGCGTTTTTGACAAACGTGACGCCCATTTCCTTGAGGTTGTCGATCTCTTTATTAACTATCTCTTTTGGAAGACGGAATTCAGGAATGCCGTAGGTGAGCACGCCGCCATATTCATGCAACGCTTCAAAAACCGTGACCTGATAGCCCCTCCGCCTCAATGAGGCCGCATTCGCAAGGCCGGCCGGTCCGCTTCCCACCACGGCGACTTTCTGCGGTTTTTCCTCGTCCACCGAGGTGTCCGCCAGATTCTTTTCCATTCCATAATCCCCCACAAAGCGTTCAAGAGCGCCGATGGAAACGGGCTCGCCCTTGATGCCGAGGACGCAAGCGCCCTCGCATTGACTTTCCTGAGGGCATACGCGGCCGCAAATGGAGGGTAGGATGTTGTCTTCGTATATCGTGTCAAAAGCGCCGTCCATGTCGTCATTCATGATCTGTTTGATGAATTCCGGAATTTTAACACTCACCGGACAGGCCTGGACGCAACGGGGATTTTTACAATCGATGCATCGGATGGCTTCCTTCTTGGCGTCTTCGACGGCATAACCGAGCGCCACTTCCAAGAAATTCGACGTCCGCTTCAACGGGTCTTGTTCGGGCATTTTTGTGCGCGGTGTCTTATTAGCGGCCATCTTTCAACCTTATATAGCACTGATGTTCTTCATCTTTATAGTAACTCTGGCGCTTCATGAGTCCGTCAAAGTCGACTTCGTGCCCTTCGAAGTCCGGTCCGTCGATGCATGCGAAAAACGTTTTACCAGCGATGTTGACACGGCAGTTTCCGCACATCCCTGTTCCGTCGATCATGATCGGGTTGAGCGAGACATCGATGCTTCTGCCGTGTTTTACGGCGGTCTGTGTACAAAATTTCATCATGATCACCGGTCCGATCGCGATGACATGATCGATGGTTTCATCGTCTTTGAGTTTGCGTTCAAGCGGGTCGGTGACCAATCCCTTTTCGCCGAAAGAGCCATCATCCGTCGTATAGATGACCTCATCGACGAACTGCTCGTATTCGTCTCTCAGGATAAGGAAGTCCTTGTTGCGCGCACCGAGAATGAGTGTGACTTTGCTGCCGGCTTTCTTGTAGGCTTTAAGCTGAGGCAACAACGGTGCAGCCCCAACGCCGCCGGCCACGCCGACAACGTGTTGCTTATCGCGGATGTGGGCCGCTTTTCCAAGCGGACCGACAAAGTCGGCCACATGGTCGCCGATTTGCTTCTCGCCCAGCATCTTGGTCGAATACCCCATCTTCTGATAGATGATATCGACATGTTTTTCATCATTGTCCGCAATGGTGAGCGGGATGCGTTCTCCCTCATCATCAACACGAAGAATGATGAAGTGTCCGGGTTTTGCGTTGCGGGCGACGAGCGGTGCTTCGATCCTCATGAAATCGATGTCGTCATTGAGAACTTTCTTGTCTACTATCTTATACACTTAATCACTCCGTTCATAAATAAAAGCGCTTTCTTACTTTCTCATTATAACAAAAGAAACACGGGTTCACACACCGTTTTTCAAAAACTAGTCCCGTGTTTCCTTTTCAAGCGGTTTCTTGCAGTACGGACAGACTTCGTCATCTTTGTACACAGGGTTGTTGCAGTGGCCGCAACGGCGCATGTTCATGCTTTTCAAATAAGCGTCACGCTTGAGCAGATAAAAAACATAGGCAAGTTGTGAAAACATCAGATGGACAATGAACAAGATGATCGCGAGGATGAAAAAGAAGGTTCGCAGTGGTTCGTAGAAATAGGCCAAAAGCGCGCTTATGCCGGCCAAGGCAAATCCGATCCCGATGGTGGTGAGAAAGATTTTTGATTTGAACATCAGTACAGCTCGATAATGGTCTCGCCGGGATTTTTGGAATAGCGGCGGCGCTTGATGCGTCTGGACCGGATCTTTTTGGGATCGGCGATCATGTCCTTCAGGGTGCGTCCGCTGTTGTGGCCGTGAATGACGATGACTTCCTTGATTGATTCAGGCAAGGATGCGATGAATTGTTCGATGGTCTTGATGGCGTCATATTCCGTGAGGCCATGGATGTCGATGGTTTCTTTCATGATTCATTCCTCCACTATCGGCAAGGGGCGTTGGTGCTTGGGCCGCCGGCCGTTTTTGTTTAAATGGTCTTTAATGATCGTATCGATTTTTTCAGGGTTTCCCTTCGCCGCTTTCAACCGCTTGGGATCGATTTCATAGGAGAGCGGACAGCTCTGAATGCAGACACCGCAGTCCGTCCCCGCATTCTTGAACAGTTTGAAACAGCTGTGTTCATCCAGTTTATAGAAACGCTTTCCGTTGAGTGTGCGTTGTTTGAACGAGATGGATTGCATCGGGCAGTTCATCAGGCAAAGCGCGCAGCGTTTGCAAAAAAGCTCAAGGCCGTAATCGATCGGTTGATCGGGTTGCAGGTCGATATCGCTCATGACCGCACCGATGCGGACGCGGTTGCCGTATTCCGGATGGACGAGATGATTGGTCATGCCGACTTCGCCAAGTCCGCCGTCCACCGCAAGCGGGACGAGCGGCGTGAGATAATGGATTTCGCTTTGAAAGGTGCTGTCATAGCCGAGCGCTTTGAGATAGCTCGCCAGACGCATGCCGGTATAGGCGAGGTTCATATAGGCGTTCATCGACTCGGCGATTTCCTCGAAGTGCGGCGCGCGCATCAACGCATCCTTGTCCATCCGCACCAGAAAGACGATGGCGGTTTTGTGTCTGGGTTCGATTTTTTCACCGTACGACTCGCCCGGCGGACGCTCATCAAACCCGCGGTGCGAATAGTAATGCGTTTTTTTGAGCCGGACGATGCCGGCGTCACAGGCGCCGTAATGCCCAGCGATGGCCTTGATGTTCGATTCGAATCCTTCGGGAATCGGTTGTTTATCGGCCAAGGGGATGGCCTCCAGGGTTTCGTAAAACTGTTTTATGATGGTCTCGTTTTGCTGGAACAAGGGAAAAAAGCGTGATTTGAACGCCGTGTCCTTCTTGAGATTGTCAAGGAAGTCCATGCCCCGGATCGCATCGTCGGATGTCTTGTACCCGGGATGTTTGCGATAAAAATCAAGGCTGTTCGAACTACCTTCTTCGAGGCGGACCCTTGAGAAAAGCGTTTCTCGTTCATCGTAATGTTTTTTCATGCGATCACCCACTTTCATTGTAACATAGCCGCAAAGGAAAAAGCCTCCCTTGAAGGAGACTTACTTGAGTTTCTCAGTATCTAACGCTTCGGAGAAATCGCCTGCCTCGATGTTGAGCAGATGATTCATCACTTTGGCGTTCATTTTGTTTGGGGCTTCATCGCAAAAGCCGCCGAAGTGAGGTGTCATGAGTACGTTATCCAGGGTATGGACGGGGTAATCGGAAGGGGCTTTTTTCTCGTTGTTTTTGGGATAGTTGTACCAGACATCGGAGGCGTAACCTTGGAGCGTACCGTCTTTGAGTGCGTCATAAAGCGCCTTTTGATTGACGATCGCCCCTCTGCCGACATTCACAAGGAACATGCCGTGCATTCTTGCGAGGATATCGGCGTCAAACGCATCCTCGGTGTAACGGTTCAGCGGCGCGCATATCACAATGGCATCGCTTTGTTCGACCAGTCCTTCGAGGTCGTTTACGAGGATGGCATCCCCATAATCCTTTCCGCGGTCGATGGTGAGGACTTCCGTTGTGAATGGCGCGAGCATGGCTTTCAGGTGTCGGCCGATGCGGCCGAAACCGTAGATCCCCACGCGCTTGTTGATCAGGGTCGTCCAGGGTAGGCGCGATTCGCTGTTTCGGTTCGACCAGTCACAGTCTTTCATCCGTTCATGATAGATCTGCAGGTTCCCCATGATGCCAAGCAGCAAACGCATGGCCATTTCCGCGACATAGACGGAATGGACGGTGGTATTGAAAAGCATGAGGTCGTGGCGTCTCAAGGCCGCAAGATCGATGCCGTTGTGGCCGGTGAAAGGAATGATGATGCCTTTGAGTTTTGTGTGGTGATCCGCTTCTGTGAAACGGCCGGAAACGATGTATTCCGCTTCATCCATCGAGTCTACCAGGGTGATGTCGGACGTTTCGGGAAGATTGTTTTTCAGGTATTCCTTTTGTTTGTCATAATATGCATAGACATTCATCGGGCAAATTCCTTTCTGAATACGAAATGGTTTGTGCGGTTGGTGTATATCATTTTCATCCGGTAGGGTCGGACCAGTGCTTCAAAGGCTTTGAGGGTGAAAAACCCGATGTGGGTCGGGTCGCGCCGATACCACCAGGTGAGGAAGTCTTCGTCGCTTTTTGGGCGCAACGAAGTCATGACGGCGAGAATGGCGCCGTCTTCAAGGAGATAGTAAAGCTGGTTGAAGACCTTTTTCGGCTCAAAGAGATGTTCGAACACTTCGGTGGACGTGATCAGATCGAAACTTCGGTTATAGATGTCGGGGTTTTTATGGTAGTAAGGATCATAGTGGTAGTTGATGAAGCCATGTCTGCCCAGCAGCTCATAAAGCACCGGGCCGGGGCCGCTGCCGAAATCGAGAGCGCGCCCTGAACGGATATAGGGAAAGACGCTTTCTTCCAAGAACCGTTCGAACATGGCGACGTAGCCTTCGTTGTCCATGGTGTTTTCGTGCTTGTCATAGTTCATTTTTTCACGCGTTGCATCAAGATGGTAGATGGGGCGTTTGTATGTATAGCCGCATGAAACACAAACGTCATACCAGACATCAAGCTGCGGGTCATGAAGGCCGTAGGTCTTCGCCCCGCAGATGATGCATGGCGATTCACCGTTTGGCGCGTTCATGGAGGAACTGGTCCAATACGATGATGATGAAAAGGAAAAGCAGCGGCTTTTTTTCCGAGGGGACATCGATTTCATACGCTTCGCCGGAGGGGAACACACGTTTGCCCATGGAAGCGAGCAATGCGTTTTCCTCATCGCGGATGGAAAATTCGTGTCCGTAAAGGTCCCCGTCAATGGTGACGAGTTTATCAAGGGCCTTGATTTTGAATTTCGGTTGGCGGACGCCACGAGTGCGATAGATTTCGGCGATGATGTTGTTTTTTTCGTCGTCGATGGTGTATTTTTTGAAGAAGGTGATGTCGAAACGGCGTTTCGCACGGTAGAGCAATTGTGAGTTCATGTCTTTGATGGAAAGTCTTCTGAGACCGAAAAAGAACGTTCCCCTGACCTGGAAGAGACGGTTCTTCTTCTCGTCCCGAATGGTGAAGCTGGTCTTTTTCGCGAAATGTTCAGGCTTGATATAAAATTGCATTTCGCCACCTCCTGTTTTCATTCATTATACTTGATTCCGGCGTCAAAGCCAAGACAGGAGTCCTCACAAATGTTCTCTGGCGAAGGCTTGAAGGCGCGAGAGCCCTTCGCGGATGGTCGCTTCATCCGTCGCGTAGGAGAGCCGGATGGTGGAGGGCGAACCGAACGCTTCGCCGGGGACGACGGCGATGAGGCATTCATCAAGCAGGATTTCGCCCATGTCGAGGGTGCTGTTTATGGTTTTGCCGTTGATGGTGCGGCCGATGAAGGCACTGATGTCGGCCATAAGATAAAAGGCGCCAGTGGGGGCGGCATACTCCATCCCTTGGATCGCATCAAAGCCCTCCATCATGATGTGACGGCGTTTGTCAAAGGTTCTACGCATCGTTTCAATCGGTTCCATCTCACCGGTCAACCCCTCGATGGACGCGTACTGGGCGATGGTGTTGGGGTTCGAGGTGGCATGGGACTGAATGGCGTTCATGATGGTCGATACCGGCTTGAAAGCGGCCGCGTAACCGATGCGCCAGCCGGTCATGGCATAGGCTTTGGACATGCCGTTGATGGTGATTGTGCGACGCTTAAAGCGCTCATCGAGTGCCGCGATGGAATGATGGGTGCCCTCATAAATCAGTTTCTCATAGATTTCATCGCTGATGATGTAAAGGTCGTGCTTGTGCGCAAGGTCCCCGATCATGCGCAACGTCGCTTCAGGATAGACGACGCCGGTGGGATTGTTGGGTGAGTTGATGATGATCGCTTTCGTGTTTCCGCCGATCAGACCTTCAAGGGCGTCTTCGTCCGGGAGAAAGCCTGATTCGGAGCTGGTCATGAGCGTCACCGGTGTGGCGCCCGCCATTTTGATCAGTTCCGGGTAGGACACCCAGTACGGGGCGATCTGGATGATTTCATCGCCCGGGTTGACGATGGCCTGCATGGCGTTGTAAAGCGAGTGCTTTGCGCCCGAGGAGACGATGATGTCTTCCGGATCGTAATCAAGTTCGTTATCGGCTTTGAACTTGCGCGCGATGACTTGTCTCAGTTCGGGAAGCCCTTTCGCGGCGGTATAGCCGTTGCCGCCGATGTTGATGCGTTCAATCGCTTTTTCCCGGATATGGCGCGGCGTGTTCATGTCCGGTTCGCCTGAGGCGAAGGAAAGGACGTCTTTTCCTTCGGCTTTCAGCGCTTTGGCCTTGGCGTTGATGGAAAGCGTGAGTGAAGGTGCGATCTGCTGGTGTTTCTCGGACAATGGCTTCATGATATCATCCTCTATTTATAATATTTTGGTTGATTGGATTCATACGCTTCGATAATGTCTCTTAACTCAAGCACGAAAGGGTGTCCTTCGTGCAGGTGGTGTGCGGCATACGAAGCGAGTTTACGCTTGGTGCTCTCATCGGAGTTGCCGAGGTGTTTGAAAAACTCCTTCTTGTTGGCGGGCATTTTCTTAAATCGTGTGCCCATGGTCTCATTCAAATAGTCGATATCGGTATACATTTCGATCACATCGCGTGAAAGGCGGTAGTATTTGCCGTCGGATACCATATCGCCATCGGTGATGACGAGGGTCCTGTAGTTGGCTTTTTTGAGCTGGGTCTCGACAAATTCGATGTTTCCATAGCCGCCACACGGGATGACCCGGTAATCTTTGAAACGCCCGAGAATCTCAAGGCCGTTTTCAAACCAGGGGACGTCCGTCTTCCCTTCAACCAGGATGAACGGTTTTCTCCGTGTGCGTTCAAGCGGTGTGGTGACAGTGTCGATTTCTTTTTGGATATCGCTTTTGTAAAGCGGATGTAGGGCATGGGGGAAGTCATTGATGAACTGTTTTTGCTTGGAGACGAAAAAGGCCTGATGCAATTTGGAAAGGATGTCGCGATAATCCCTGAAACGCAGTGACTGTTCGACCTCATCGATGCCAAGCAGGACCTTTTTACGACTTGGGATGTTCAACATGCGGGCGCGTGCTTTCTTCGTCTCTTTTGGGTTGAGCGACTGTTTGCTCCGGTAGTCCTTGATTTCCGTGTAGCTTGATAGGAGCGTCCCCTTCATTGGTTCGACAACCGAGAGGTTCGGAAGGTTTTCGGTTGCATCAAGCGTGCAGTGAACGGTATAATGGAGTGACATGCATTGATTGGCGAAATAGGCAAGCGGATACGGTGTTTTGGGCATATAGAAATAGACATAATCTTCAAGGCGGTGCCACTGGCCCTCGGACGATTCGGTGTCGATGACGAAATGCGGCGGGGTGAAAACCTTCTTGTAATGGTTTCCGCCGATCTGCACCTCGATGATGACGCTTTTACGTTTATTACGCACATCCGAGCGGTCAAGGGCATGATTGAAAAAAAGGTTCAACGCCTCAAGAATCGTCGTTTTGCCCGAAGCGTGCGTCCCGATGAACATGGTGTGATGCCCAAGGACGACCGTTTCATCCTTGAACGCTTTGAAATTCTTGATGACCAACGCATCGATCACGATAATCCCTCCCGGAGGTTTTTTATGAAAAAAACACGAATGCATCAACATAACACACACCGTCCCGACGAAAACAAGGACTACGTGCTCTACTGGATGCAGGCATCGCAGCGCTACCGCCACAACGACGCGCTCAATGCCGCCATCAAACTGGCGAACCGGCTGGATCTCCCGGTCAAAGTGCTCTTTGTGCTTTTCGGCGATTTCAAGGACGCCAACGCCCGTCATTTCCATTTCATGCTCGAAGGCCTCAAGACGTTGCGCACGGCCCTTGAGAAAAACGGCATCGACTTCACGGTGAGAACAGGGGCGTTCACCGAGACGGTCTCGCCCTATCTCAGGCGTGCCGGCGCCTTTGTCATGGACGCTTCCTATCTGAAACCGCCCAGGGAGATCAAGGCGTCATTGGCCGAGGAGGCGACCACAAAAGGGGTGTACGCCTTCACAGTGGAAAGCGATCTCATCGTGCCTTTGAAGGAAGCGTCGCAAAAAGAGGAGCATGCCGCGCGCACCCTGAGACCGAAAATCACAGGTGTCGTCGAACGTTATCTTACTTTGGATGCGACGCCCGTGGTCGAACACCATGGCGTGGCGGACGCTTCATTGCTCGACGATTCAAACGAAACCATCATTGAAAGCCTCGGCGTGGATACGACCATCACAAAGAGCCCGTTTTATGAAGGAGGTGAAGACAAGGCGCATGAGACGCTTGAGAGCTTTTTGCAGGAAGGCCTGCCTTTCTACACCGAAAGCAGCGACCCTTCAAAGCACGTGACGTCCACACTGAGTATGTATCTTCACTTCGGGATGATTTCGCCTGTTTATGTCTACAATCGGGTCAAAAAAGCCAAGACTGAAGGAAATGCATCCAATGAAGCAGTCGATGCTTTCTTGGAACAATTGCTTGTCCGGCGCGAACTCGCCTTCAACTATGTGTGGCACCGTGAAGGCTATGACCGGTTTGAGACCATGACCGACAACTGGGCGTATGAGACCATGCGCGCCCATCAGGATGACAAGCGGCCGGTTGTCTATGGGAAGGATGACTACATTCATTTTAACACGCACGACCCGTATTTCAACGCCGCGATGAAGTCCATGGTCAAAACCGGTTACATGCACAACACCATGCGGATGTATTGGGGCAAGAAAATCATCGAATGGTCCAAAACATTTGAAGAGGCCTATGAAACGATCCTGAGTTTGAATAACGCCTACTTTATTGACGGGAGGGACCCCGTAAGCTACGCCTCAGTCGCCTGGTTGTTCGGAAAGCACGACCACGGCTGGACCGAGCGTGCTGTCCTTGGAAAACTGCGCTATATGAACGGCAAGGGGCTCAAGCGCAAATACGCTATCGAGGCCTATGTGAATCAATGCGAAAAATTATGATGCCGCAACAATTTGCGGCATCATTTTTTATAGGTCGTAGCTGGAATGAATCTCGGCAGGCGTCTTGCGCAGGAGTTTAAGAAGCGGCAATAGCCCGAAGACGGAGTTGATCAGATAGATGAGCGCGAGACCAGATAGGAACGTGAACAAGGAAAGATTGAGCACGTCGATGAACTGGCGTGTCTGCCGGTCGATGTAGGTGAGCACATAGTACATCGCCCCGTAACCGAGCAGTGAGGAGACAGTGGTAAGGATGAGAATCTCGACCCAGAACATTTTGATCAGGTCGAGCCTGCGGACCCCGAGCGCCCGGTAGACGCCGATCTCATAAATCCGTTTGAGCATGGATGAACGGATGATGAAATAAAAGGAGAGCGCGCTGGCCGAAAGGGTGATGATCGAGAAGACAAAGAGGCCTCTTGAGGCGCTCAGACGTTCGGATTGCGTCGAATCGTGCTGTATTTCATAAAGGTCCCTGAACCCTTGGGACAAACCCGCGTCTTCGAGGATGTTCCGGGCGCGACGCTGCGAGTCGCTGTAGAGAAGAAGGGTGTCGCGAGGGTTGTCCAAGGTGGCGAAATAAGCCTCTTTGAAGGCATCCACACCAAGCATGTAGCCGCTTTTTCCGCTCTCGGACTGATAGACGCCCACAGCTGTAAAGGTGCGACCGAGCACCTCGACGTCATGAGGTTCGAAGTCACCGCCGACGACCATGTCCTGACTGATGAGAATCTCGTCGGGTGATTCCGTCTCACGTCCCGAAGTGATGTCGATGGTGTAGGCCTCGCGGACACTCACCATGTTGGAAAGTCCGTCATAAAGGAACGCTTCGCTGGTAAAAACGACCGGGGCGTTGTCTCGGACGATGCCGGCGATGTGCACGGTGCGGCCGTCATGGTCGTAATAGAGGTTGAGTATGCCTTCTTCACTCGAGATGCCGGTGTTGACAATGGTCCGGTTTTCCAGCATATTGGCGGCCAGGCCGCTAGAGATGACGATTTCATAAGGGGCCTCTGGCATCCGGCCGTGCATCAGGGCATCGGGGTCGGTCAGACTAAGCGGCACCATTGTCACATCAAATCCCTGATGGCTTTGGGTCTGATAGAAACGGGGGAGACCGAAACGGATCGATTGGTCGGTGGTGCTCAGGTTGTACGCCTTGAAATCTTCGGAGAAATCCAGAAAGCTTTCATAGTCTTCGAATTCATCCGCATGGACCTCGAAAGTGTAGGCGGGGTCTTCGAGAAAAACCTCTTCGCCGATGAAAAGGATGTTGAAAAGAAGACCGATGGCGATCATGAAGATGGCCGCGGAAAAAGCGAAGGAAAGGTAGAGCAGTTTGGACAGTTTGGAACTTTGTCGGACTTTGTTCAAAGCGGTCTCGACGGTGGTCTTGATGGGGATGACGCTTTTGTTCTCGGAGAGTTCGTCTTCGTCAAAGCCTTCGTAATCGATCGAAGGCAGTTCCGTTTCGCTTTTTGCGACGTCTTCCCGTTTGGATTCGTGGATGGTGGTGTCGGTTTCGCCCCTCAGAAAATTGATGTTGCGGTACTCGCCGTCAATGTCGATGTAAAGGGTCTTGTTTTGGATGATGAGGCGGGCTTTCAGGGGTTGGTCGGTGGAGTCGTCGCGATAGATTTCAAGGGAATCGTCGCTTTCTGTGGTCGGTTTGATGTGTTTGAGATCGCCGAGGTAGATGTCGCTGTCGGTCGTGGTATCCAGGGCGCCGGTGGCGCCGTTTTGTTTCTGGGAGAGGATTTTACCGTCCTCGATGCGGATGATCTGGTCGCCGTAATGCTTGGCAATAGTCTCTTCGTGCGTGACCATGATGATCAGTTTGTTCTTGGAGATTTCCTTGAGCATGCGCATGATCGCGAGCGTGTTCTTCGAATCAAGGTTCCCTGTGGGCTCGTCAGCGATGATGATGGAAGGATCCTTGGCGAGGGCACGAATGATGGCGATGCGTTGTTGTTGTCCGCCCGAGAGTTGATTGGCTCGACGGTGCTTGTATTGCGGCATGTTGATGAGTTTCAGAAGATGGTTGATGCGTCGGTCGATCTCTTCTTCGTCGGTGAGACCGATCATCTTCAGAGTGAGCCGGATGTTCTCGTGGACAGTCTCATGAGGAAAGAGGTAATAGTTTTGAAAGATGTATCCGATTTTCCGGTTTCTTAACGCATCGACCGCTTTGGCGTCATACTTTTGGATGGTGGTGTCATCGATGGTATACGACCCGCTGTCGCTGGCGTCAAGACCGCCAATCACATTGAGCAGAGTCGTTTTTCCGCTTCCGCTGTCCCCAAGCAGCATCACGAGTCCGGTGGAGGGGAAATCCAGCGTGATGTCTTTGAGGACATGGTTTTCGTTGCGACGGTTTTTGTTATAGTACTTGTTGAGTCCGTGTATTTTTATCATCTCATTCACCTACTGTTCCTTGAACGCGCTGATCACGCTGATATCGAAGAGTCGTTTGTTGAACCTGAGGGCCAAAAAGACACTCAGGGCCAAAAGCACGATGACCATGAAGAGATAGTTGCCGAACTGATAGTATCTCAGGTAATCGGGCAGGAAGTTGAAGACGTGGGCGTTGAGGTTGAGCGCGATGAGCACCACACCTACGGCGATGAGCATGGTGATAAGCATCTCGAACATGGTCACGAGGTTGAGTTCCTTCTTCATCAGTCCGATCGAACGCAGGATGACATAATCCTTGCGTTTGGCACTCATCACGTTTTTAAGGGAAATGTAGCCGATGAAGTACATGATGAAGGCCACACCGAGTGCCATGCCGCCGAAGACAATCGACATGATAATTCGGAGCATGTCGGTGAAAGGGTCCGCCTGCCGCGCCGGATAAAGCGTGTTGTAGCCTTCGCCCTCAAGTGCGGAAAGCACGCGTTCGGCCGCGAAACTGTCTTCAACGATAAGTGTCATCTGGTAAGGCGGGATGGAGGCAAAGATGGAGGCAAAGGTATCGGGATGCATTTTTCCGGAGATGAACTCATCGGGGCCTTCGGCAGCTGCCGAGAGGGTAAGGTTCATCGTATGAAGTTCTTGGGAGAATGGTTCTGTGAACCTGGCGTCGAGGGATTGGTTATCGGCTTCGTTGATGCCAAGTTGCGCCATGGCGCGTTCCCTCAGCCAGATATGGCCTTCTGGCACTTCATCGGTCACCGCGAAATCGTAAAAATTCAAATCGAAAGTCATGTCATTGTAGTGAAGCGGAAGATTGGAGCGATTCAAAAAGGCGTTCGCTATGGACAAGGGGTTGTCAAAAAAGGACTCATGGAAATAAAATTCAAAGGAAAACGCGGTTCGTGAATCCACAAGTCCGACCACCGTGTATTCTTCCATGTAGACACTCAGCTCCGGTTCGAAGCGCATTGAATAATCGATCTTCACACGGTCGCCCACTTCGAAGTCATCACCGCTCAGAACGACTTCATAGGGGCTTTCGGGAAGTCGCCCCTCATTCAAGCGCGAGCGGCTTAAGGTTTCCGCGTGCTGCGCATGACCGCTTGCTCGGAAACCGCCTCGCTGTGCACCGTTGCTCACCGGGATATTGAGGCGCAGATCGAGGATGATGTCATAATCGATGGTGGTGATGACATGATTCATCTCCCTGAACGCGGTGCGCTCGTCATCCGTGAACGCCTTATTGTCTTCACGGGTCACGATGATGCGTTGTTCGGTGGCGTTCGGAATGCCCGACATGGTTCCGCCGTTCAAACTGTACGCCTGTTGGACATATGAGCCATAGACACCTGCGAAGACAATCACGATAAACAGTGATATAAGCAGTGTGAAAAGACTTCGCTTCGGGGTGGCGAAGATGTTTCTGAATGCGAGACCGATCAGGTTTTTGAGCGTCATGTCCTGAGGCGTTTCATGCTTGACTTCCGTCTCTTCCGGTCGCTTTGTCAGCTCTTTGTCCAACGTGACCTCGCCGTCAAAAAGACGGATATGGCGGGTCGCGTAGGGTTTGACGGACTCGAAGCTGTGCGAGACCAGTAGGACGAGACGGTCTTTGGAAATTTCTTTGAGCAGTTCGAGAATCTTTTCGCCGGTCTTCTTGTCCAGGTTGCCCGTCGGCTCATCGGCGATGATCAAAGGGGCGTCCTTGGCAAGGGCGCGTGCGATGGCGACACGTTGTTTCTCCCCGCCGGAAAGGGTGGATGCTTTCTGATTCTCTTTGCCGCTCAGGCCGACACGTTTGATCAGATCGTTTACGCGTTGTTTGCGTGCCTCTTTGTCCATGCCTTTGATGATTGAGGACATTTCGATGTTTTGAAACACCGTGAATGATTCGATCAGGTTATAATGCTGGAAAATGAACCCGATATTGTTCTTTCGGTAGGTTTCCCAGTCATCCTTGGAAAAATAGGCGGTCTCCTGACCCATGAAGAGTAGCTCACCGTCTTCATAGGTATCAAGTCCGCTGATGACGTTCAGAAGCGTGGATTTACCGCTTCCGCTCTCACCGGTGATGACCACGAATTCGTTGTTTGAAAAGGATAGGTTGATCGAATCAAGGGCCTGTACGACCGAACCCGGTTCGTGATAGTATTTCGCGATATTTTTCAGATGCAGCATTGTTACACATCCCTTTTGTCTAAACACTTCTATTATAGCACCACATCCCCCCAAAATAAACAAAAATAAAAAGCACGCTTTCGCATGCTTTTTTACGCGTATGGTCACTTGGGAATGTGTGATTAGTCTTGAAGAAAACAACAATTTTTGCCGAAGGTAAAACCCTGACTCTGCGCATCGGATGAAATGTGAGAGAGTCCGTTTTCTTAAAACGGATCGCAGGTTGCAAAGTCGAACGGGAAGCGCATATCCTCTCCAAGAGCCCCTGGTCTCAAACGGCCATGTGTCGAATAAAAAGGGCGTCATTATCGATGTCGGACCCGGCCCTTCAAGAATCAGGGACTCAGATGTTTTTGATGTAGACTTTCTCGTTGTTGATATCGGTGCGTTTGAAGCCCATTTTCTTGAGATAGTTTTCGTGTGTTTCGCTGGAGGGCCGGATGGTGAATTTCTTGAATCCGGATGTTTTGAAGCGCGTGCGCTCTTTTTCGTAAATGTGGGCACCGGTCTTGAAATCCTGGAACTGTGGAGTCGCATAGTCAAGCACAATCTCCAGTGTCTCATCGTCAAAACGACGGGCTACAAAAATCCCAGCGGGATTCATGTTTCTCAGGACAAGGAAACGGAATGTCGATTGTTCGAACACATCGTCGGGAACGCTCATGAATTTCTCAATGTCCCGTCGATAGAAATCGACCAGTTCACGGGTATATTCCTCGTTTTTTTGTACGGGTAAAACCTTGAAATAATCCTTCGATGTGTAGATCTGTTTGAGGTAGTAGATATTGATGAGCACAATAGCCGCGTTCATCCCGAAGACGGAAGGACTGCTGATCTGAAATCCGTAATAGGCAAAGATCAAGGCCCCGATCAAGTTGATGATGCGAAGCTTCTTGATGGATGCCATCAAGAGGCTCACAAGGATGAAGAACGATGCTAAAAAGCCTATCCATTCGATATAGTTTTCCATATTTCATACTCCTTTTACTGAATAATCCATGGTATTATATCATAGCGTTATGCAAATGATAAGCGAAAACCTGAGTTTATAGAAAATAGTGCTTATTGTATGTTAGTATAATACAAAACAGCATGAGGTGAGAAGGATGATGAGAGACCATATCAAGGACCCCGTATCAGTTTTTGCGTTCCTGATAATTTTATACTTGGTTCCGCTCGGACACATTTTCACGATGGAGTTTCAGGCCAGCATCGTATGGCCGGCTGTTGGGTTCGTATTCGCATTCCTTGCCGTCTTTGGCAAAAAAACGGTGGTGCCCCTTGCATCCGGGCTCTTTATCGGATACCTTCTCAGCAACCTTCTCATCATGGATTATACCCTATTTGAAGGCATCGCCCTTTCAGTCATATTCATGGCCTCCGCAATCGGGGCGAATATGGCAGGCATCGCGATTTTGCGCAAAGCATCCGTTGAAGGACTTGTGACGTTGCGAAACCTTCTTCTCTTCCTGATCGCCATCGTCGTGATCGCCGCACTGACAGGCACTGTGGGAAGCCTGACGCTTTATGCTTTTTCCATCATTCCCGCCGCGGACATCCCTGAAGCGCTTTTTGTCTGGTTTTTCGGCGATTTGTTCTCTTTGGTCATTTTCGGTGCCACCGCAAGCGCCGCCTTTCATGCCGATGAGACATTGTTCCTTGATCCCTCAACAGAAAAAGGACGCCATGAAATGCTTTTTTATCTCGTGCTCTTATTGTTCGCAATCTTGTTGTTTCAGGACCTCATTCCATTTTTGACATACACGTACCACAAATTTCTTTTCTTCCCCTTCGCCATCTATGCCGCCTACCGGTTCCAGTACCGGGGCTATTACGGCGGAGCCCTCGTTTTCCTTACCGCCATGGCGTTATTCCCGCCATTGCATGACGAAACGATAAGCTATTTCTACTATCTGTTCGATGTCAACCTCTTTCTCGTTTTCGCCGCCGTAATCTATTTTACCATCCGGACACTTTTCGACTGGCTTGAAAGCGAGCGGAGAGCCCTTGAAAAAACCAACGAACGCCTGAACAACCTGATTCAATCCATGGATGCGTTATTCACCTTATCGGCCGAGCTTTCCGCAACCGACGACCATGAATCCGAAGCACTCGCAACGAAAACCTTCCGAATCATATTCAACCTGTTCGACACCATTGATTACGGTTCGTGCATGATTGTTGAAAACGGAAAGATCAAATGGATCGATACCGTCGGTTACGACAAGTTCCTTCTCAACAAGATTCGTTCAAATGCCAGAGAATTTCAAGGCAACCTTGAAAAGCCCGTGCGTATAAGAAATTCAGAACAACTCCTGAAAGAGGATTTCGGGGAAAGCTATGAGATCTATCGCAAGAAAAACCCGCCCATCAAGGAATCGGTCTTCATGAGCGTCAACATCTCGAAGGATTTCACCTGTGAGATGAGCTTTGACATCGCAAAAGGATCGAGCAAGACCTTCACCGAAAGCATTTTATCCTACTTCGAATCCGTGAACATTCTTCTCAACGGCTTCTTCGAGTCCCAACAAATCAGTTACGAAAACGACGAGAAACGCACCGGGTTGGTTACGAGCCTCCTTAAAATCATCGAACTCTTCGATGATACGACCTATCAACATTCGCTCGATGTCGCCTATTTAGCGGAAGAAATCGCACAGTCGTTCGGACTCGATACCTCAGCGGTCAACCGTCTTTACTGGGCGGGAATCGTCCATGACATCGGCAAAATCGGCATCCCCACCGACATCGTCAACAAACCCTCTACGCTGACACACAAAGAATACGATGTCATGAAATCCCATGCGGTAATCGGAGCGAATCTGCTCAAACGGTCCGAAACCCTGAGGATGATCGCCGCGTTCGTCGAGTCCCATCACGAACGTTATGACGGGAAAGGGTATCCCGAGGGTAAAGAAGGCGGCGATCTCATTCTTGACAACTATATCCTGAGCATCAGCGAAGCCGTCGCATCGATGGCACGTGCGCAGGATTATAGCGAACAGTTGAGTGAGCGCGCCATCATCGAGGCACTCAAAAATGAACGCGACAAGGCATGGCCCGCATACATCGTGGATGAAGTCGTCACAATGATTGAAAACGGGTTGTTGCAATCATTCTATCAATAAAAAAGTGACCGTTCGAGAAACTTCGAAACGGTCACTTTTTCTTTTTGAGGTCCTTGCGACTCACGGTATGGACGTCGTACCACTCGAACGAGGACTGTTCGTTGAAACGGTACTCATAAGGGGAAAACGCGAGGTAGAAAAAGGTATTCTCTGTCTGACCTTCCGCGGTGCTCCCCGCCACAATCATGTCTTTTTCGGTGTCATAGTAGAAATCGAGTTCGCGTTCTTTATACGGCAGTGTTTCATCCGTATCCAGTGGTTCGAAACGATCCATGTTCTTGGTGGTTCTTTGTTCGAACTTCCCTTTTCTGAAGAGGCGTTTCGCAAGCGTTATTTTTTCATTGCGGTCCATGATGAAAAACTCCTTTATGTTTGGTTATGTGAAAAGCCAGCGGATGAGGGTGCCCATATGATTCATCACGCCGATCATGAGCAAATAGATGAATATGGGGTTGATGAACACGCCCGCAATTAGGTTGATTCGTTCCATCAATCCTCTTTGAGGGGATTCTTCAGTTCGGTTGATCAGATACAAACGGATGCCGGTAACAAAAAGCATGAGCAGCATGCCCAGTGTCAGAGCGCCGATGAAAAATCCAAGCAGGCTTCTTAGCGGGGTGAAGAGATCGAACTGGCCGATAAGGACGATATGGATCAAGGCAACGGACTGGGTGGCCAAGAGGACTTTAAAGTAATTACTTGGTGTCACGAACCATCACATCCATGGTCATCGCCAATGGCATGAGGAGCA
>Ga0207421_10001770_pt1 | contig 27530 bp, 20 predicted proteins | sample SodLakKL_010_SED_4_FD_187542 | JGI IMG/M metagenome (GOLD analysis project Ga0207421, IMG submission 187542) | Alkaline sediment microbial communities from Lake Tanatar, Kulunda Steppe, Russia - 8KL_010_SED (SPAdes) (version 2) | ecosystem: Environmental > Aquatic > Non-marine Saline and...
GGACACAACAATGAAAAGACTATGGAAGATAAAGAAGGACTCGGAGGCCGTGTCCCCGGTCATCGCCACCATTCTGATGGTAGCGATCACCGTGGTGCTCGCCGCCGTGCTGCTGGTGTTGGTTCTGAACATCGGGGACGACACCGTCACGCCAACAGGAAGCTTAGACTACAATGCAGCTGGTGATGGAAATATTACAGTGACTTTCCTGTCACAGGCTGTTGACCCTACTGACTTAGAATTCCAGCCTGATGGATTACAGGACAATGGGACATGGGACACAACCCAGGTTCAAACCGGCTCTATTTTTGAGCCCAACGAAAACCAAAATTTCAACAACGCATCTGGAATATACAACCTCGTCTATAAGCCGACTGGTGTTGCTATAACTTCCGTGACAATACCGTAACCTTGTTTTTTATAGGTTAAAAAACAAACCACTTACCTCATCATTTATTATACCACTCAGCTCGCCCGTCTTTCATCATCGGTCAGCACGGGATTCATCATCACGGTGGCGTTCGACCATGTTCATCAGGGGATAAACATTTTGTGAATGGGCAAACCAAATATCCTGTGAGTGCATTCGCCGCCCCATGGAGGCCGCACCGAGCCGGCAGCTGAAGTTGGCGGCCCTGGGCCTGTTGGCGATGACCGCTGTGCTGGTGGCGGCGATGCTGGCGCTGCTGCTCTGACCGCTCCGACGGTCCAACGCGCTCGAACGCAAAGAGGGAACCTACATGGCAAAGAAGAGGAAGGTACTTTTCGTGGACAGGAGGAACGACCTGCAGTCGCAGATAGCGGAGTTCTTCCTCGAGCAGAATCACGGCGAATTCTTCGAGTCCTACTCCGCCGCCGGCGCCTACGACATCGTCGATTGCGAGCTGATCGGCACCATGCTCTCCTTGGGCCACGACATCAGGAGGCACTTCTCTAAGCACTTCGACGCGGTGGCGGGGATGGAGTTCGATTACCTCGTTGTCCTCGATGACTTGGACGACGACGCGTTGGCGAGGGCGCCGAAGCACGACAAGCTCATCAAGAGGCCGTTCTCCGGACGCGAATCGTTCCAGGCCACCGACGACCAGGAGCTCGATGAGTGCTATCGGACGCTGATCAATGACGTCCAGGCCTGGGTGGAGGCCACCTTCTCCTCCTACGGCGCCGCGGACGCCGCCAGCAGATGATCCCCGTCCTCGTGTACGACGAGAGGCAGTGCGACCCTCGCAAGTGCTCCGCCCGCAAGATGGTCCAGGCCGGCGTGGCCAAGGAGGCGAAGTCCGTCAGAAACATACCCGCCGGCGCCGTGGTGCTTTCCCCGCACGCCGAGACCGCGCTGTCGCCCGCCGACCGCTCCGCGGCGCTGCGCCGAGGCATCGCGGTGATGGACCTCACTTGGACCAACATCTCCGCCTTCCCGAAGGTGCGGGGCGCCAGGGAGAGGGCGCTTCCTTTTCTGGTCGCTGCCAACCCGGTCAATTGGGGGAGGCCGATGGAGCTCAATTCCGCCGAGGCCGTGGCCGCCGCCCTGTTCATCCTCGGCGAGGAGGCTCAGGCCAAAGAGACGCTCTCCAAATTCCGCTACGGCGACCAGTTCCTAGCGCTGAACGAAGAGCCGCTGCGCCTCTACGCCCGCTGCCACGACTCGGCGTCCGTCGTTGAGGCGCAGGCGGAGTTCCTTCCGCCGCCGCCGGAGTAGGGAAACAATCATAATTTATAGCTCGCGCAGATTCACAACAGCTCTGCGATTACGGTGATATGATTTGAATCTGAATTACTCATTGGACGACCTGCTGGCCCGCTGGGACGAGTTCTTCGCCAACAGCCGCCATCGGGCGGGGATCGCGGCGATGGCGGACCGCTATCCCGAGGTGAGGAGCCTGAACGTGGCCTACTGGGAGCTCGACGAGTTCGACCCCGACATGGCGATGTTCGTTCTGGAGAGGCCCGACTTCGCCCTCAGGGCGGCCCGCCAGGCCGCCAAGTCCCTCATGCCCCCCGGCCGCGACATCGACATCAACGTCCGCGTCCACGACCTGCCCCGCGATTATCGCGTGGAGATACGCGACCTGCGCTCCAAGCACCTCAACCGCCTCATCGCCGTCGAGGGCCTGGTGAGGAAGGCCACCGAGGTGAGGCCCCGCACCACCAAAGCGATGTTCCAGTGCGCCCGCTGCGGCGTGGAGATATTGGAGCCGCAGAACGGCCTCAACTTCCGCGAGCCCATGGAGTGCCACAAGGACCAGGGCGGCTGCGAGAAGAACGCCTCGCAAACGAAGTTCAACCTCGTCCCCGAAGGCTCGGTGTACACGGACACGCAGAAGATCGAGGTGCAGGAGAGCCCCGAGGGCCTCCGCGGCGGCGCCCAGCCGGAGAGGCTCACCGCCTTCGCCGAGGACGACCTCGCCGGCATCATCTCCCCCGGCGACCGCATAACCGTCAACGGCATACTGCGCTCGGTGCAGAAAGGGGGCCGCGATAAGTCGACGCTCTTCGACATCAACCTCGACCTGCAGTCCATGGAGTTCCAGGAGCACGAGTACGACGAGGTCACCATAACCGCTGAGGACGAAGCCCTGATCCTCGAGGAGTCCCGCTCCCCCGAGCTGTTCGACAACATCATCAAGTCGATATCGCCGACCATCTACGGCATGGAGATGGAGAAAGAGGCCATCGCCATGCAGCTCTTCGGCGGCTCCCCCAAGATCATGGACGACGGGACCAAGATCCGCGGCGACCTCCACATCCTCCTGATCGGCGACCCGGGCGTGGCCAAGAGCCAACTGTTGCGCTATATGTCCGAGCTCTCTCCCCGGGGCATCTACGCCTCCGGCAAGTCCGCCTCCGCCGCCGGCCTCTGCGTGCACGGGGACACCGTCCTGATCAGCGACCGCGGCGACATCACCATCGAGGATTACGTGGAGGGCGTCATGGACGACCCGCAGGAGTACCGTGCCGGCATCTGGACCCAGGCGGCCGATGGCCTGAAGACACTGGCCATGACCAGCAACAGCGCCATGCGCAGCTTCCCGGTCAAGGCGGTGTGGAAGATCGAGACCCCTCCGTTTCTTGTGGAACTCGTTACCCATGAGGGTCAAAGCATACTCCTCACGCCGGAGACCAAGCTCATGGCCCGCAAGGGCCACCGCATAGACTGGTTCGAGGCCTCCGCCCTCTGCAGCGGCGACGCCACCATAATGTACAACCAGGACACCGAGGTGCTCAGCCCCATCCATTGGGGGGAGATCGTCTCCGCCCGCAACGTCGAGGAGGACCTCCCTCAGTACGTGTACGACCTCACCGTGGAGCCGACCCACTCCTTCGTGGGCAACGGCTTCGTGGTGCACAACACCGCCGCCGCCGTCAAGGACGACTTCGGCGACGGCCGCTGGACGCTCGAAGCGGGGGCGCTGGTGCTCGCCGACAAAGGCCTCGCATGCATCGACGAGCTGGACAAGATGACCACCCAGGACCGCTCCTCCCTGCATGAGGCGATGGAGTCGCAGCGCATCTCCGTCGCCAAGGCCGGGATCACCGCCACGTTGCAGTGCCGCTGCTCCCTCCTCGCCGCCGCGAACCCCAAGTACGGGCGCTTCGAGGAGTTCTCCGTCATCGCCGACCAGATCGACCTGCCGCCCGCCCTGATGTCCCGTTTCGACATGATATTCGTGCTCACCGACAAGCCCGACTCCGTCAAGGACCGCAACATCACCGAGCACATCCTGAAGGCCCACCGCCGCGGGCAGGTGCGCTGCTACGAGGACCGCGACGAGGTCAAGGGCATCGACTGCGAAGGCATAATGCACGACACCGATGACATCCGCCCCATCTACGGCAAGGAGTTCCTGCGCAAGTACGTCGCCTACTCCAAGAGGATCACCCCCGTGCTCTCCAACGAGGCCAGCAAGGTGATCGAGGACTACTACCTGGACATCAGGAAGATGGGCGAGGGCGCCGACTCCTCGGTGCCCATAACCGCCCGCCAGCTGGAGGCCTTCGTCCGCCTCTCCGAGGCCTCGGCCCGGGCGAGGCTCAGCCGCGAGGCGGGCAAGGAGGACGCCGACCGCGCCGTGCGCATCGTCAAACACTACCTGGAGAAGATCGCCGGCACCCAGTCGGGGGTGTTCGACATCGACAAGGTGGCCACCGGCGTCTCCAAGAGCCAGCGCAGCAGCATCAACGCGGTGCGCGACATCTTCCGCACCTACAGCCAGGAGAGCGGAGTCACCGTCGAGGAGCTCACCCTGCACGCTGAGAAGGAAGGGATCCCATCCCCCGAACTCGACGACATAATCAGGAAGATGAAGAACAGCGGCGAGGTGTTCCAACCCAACCACAAGACCCTGAAGCTGGTGAAGAGCTAATGATATCGTTGAAGATCCACCGCCGCGGCGGTGAGCACCTACTCGCCGCCTGCGACTCCGAACTGCTCGACCGGACCCTCTCCGAGGGCAAGGCCCGGATGACCGTGCACAGCAGCTTCTACCACGCGGAGAGCGGCGACAGCGACGCGCTGCGCAGCCGCCTGAGCATGGCGACCATCGCCAACCTCGTCGGGGAGAGGTCAGTGGCGGTGGCGGTGGAGATGGGCCTGGTGGAAGAGGACTGCGTGATCTTCATCGAGGGCGTGCCCCACGCGCAGATGGCGAGACTGTGACCATGTTCTGCGTGAAGTGCGGTAAGGAGGGCGACACCTTCAGGGGCCGCTGCATGGACTGCTTCCTCGAGGGGAGGGAGCTGCTCGTACTCCCGCCCTTCGTCGACCTGGACCGCTGCACCGGCTGCGACGAGTTCCTCCTCTCCAAGAAGTGGAGGACGCTCAACGACGAGGAGGCCGCCTGCGAGGCGGCCGTTAACTCCTCGGGAGCGATAGCCGACGCCGACGTGATCGCCGTGGGGGCGGAGAGCGAGCGCCAGGACGACCGCAACATCCGCGTCCACGTGGAGGCGGACCTCGACATCGACGGCCACGAGGTGCCGGTGGAGGCGGAGACGGTGGTGCGCCTGAAGAACACCGTCTGCCACCGCTGCTCCCGCCAGCTGGGCAACTACTACGAGGCGGTGCTGCAGCTCCGTGCCAGCCACCGAGGCCTAGGGGAGCAGGTGAAGGACGACATGCTGCGCAAGGTGCTGGACAAGGTGGAGGCGGCCTCGACCAACAATCGCCAGATGTTCGTGTCCAAGGTGCAGGAGATGCACGGCGGCCTGGACTTCTATCTCTCCTCCATGTCCCTCAGCCGGGGCATCGCCCGCGAGCTCGCCGCCGAGTACGGCGCCGAGGTCAAGGAGTCCTCCTCGCTGGTGGGGATGAAGGAGGGCGAGGAGACCTACCGCCTCACGCACCTGGTGAGGCTGCCGCACTACAAGCTGGAGGACATCGTCGAGCATCAGGGCAGGCCCTATCAGCTGATGGCGCTGAGCAAGCGGGGCGGCAAGCTCCTCTCCCTCGAGAATTTCCAGGTGATCAGCGTTCGGACGTCGGACCTGCGGTCGCTCAAGGTGCTCGGCGGCAGCGACAACATCGCGGACGCCGTGGTGGTTGCCTGCTATGATGACGAGGTGCAGGTGCTCCACCCGCGCGACTACTCCACCGTAAGCCTGCGCATCCCCGCGGGGCTGCGGACGGGCGATTCAGTCAAGGTGTTCGACCACGAGGGCGTCCTTCTGCTGGTGCCGTGACGGCCGCAGACCTTATTTTGTGACAGCGACATGCACCGGGCATGATAATCATGCCCGAGTCCTGGGAGGACATCGTGCTGCGGCTGCTGCGGGCGGCGCAGACCCGCCTACCGCCGGACGTGAAATGGGCGCTGGAGGCCGCCGCCGCCTGGGAGTCCGACCCCACGGCCCGCTCCCAGCTTGGGGCGGTGCTCGACAACTCCTCCCGCGCCGAGTTCCTGGTGCGCCCCATGTGCCAGGACACCGGCCTGCCGGTGTTCTTTGTCAAAGGGGAGGTCCCGCCCGGCATCGAGGAGGGCATCGCCGCCGGCGTGGCCCGCGCAACTGTCGAGATTCCATTGCGTCCCAACGCCGTCGACCCGCTCTCCCGCGAAGTGCGCGGGGACAACATCGGCAGCGGCCCGCTGGTGCACTATCGGCCCACCGACGCGGAATACACCGAGCTGAGCGTTCTCCCCAAGGGCGCGGGGGCGGAGAACATGTCCCGCCTGGCCATGCTCACGCCCTCCGACGGCAACGACGCGATCAAGGACTTCGTCACGCGAACGGTGCTGCAGGCCGGCGGCCGGCCCTGCCCGCCGACGATGGTGGGCGTGGGCATAGGCGGCACCGCCGACGCCTGCATGGCACTCGCCAAGGAGGCATTGCTCTCGCCCCTGGACAAGGAGAACCCCGACCCTAGGCTGCGGAGCCTGGAGGAGGAGCTCTTCGTGGCCCTGAACTCCAGCGGCCTGGGGCCGATGGGCCTCGGCGGGGACACCACCGTCCTCGGCGTCAGGGCGCTGGCCGCCAGCTGCCACACCGCCAGCCTGCCGGTGGCGGTGAACCTCAACTGCTGGGCCGCCCGCAGGGCCAGCGTGCGGGTGCACAAGGACGGCAGGGTCGAGTACACCCAGGGGGCGTTCCCATGAAGAAGCTGCAGGCCCCGTTGGACGAGACGACGGCGAGGTCGCTGCACGCCGGGGAGGCCGTTATCCTCAGCGGCGTGATAGTGACCGCCCGCGACAAGGCCCACATCCGCGCCCTGAGCAAGTCCTCGTCCGGAGAAAAGGTGCCCGAGCTGCAAGGCGCCACGGTCTACCACTGCGGCCCCATCATCCGGGAGCGCAACGGTCATGAGGCGGTCGCCGCCGGCCCCACCACCTCGGCGAGGATGAACATGATGGGGCCGCGGGCGGTGCGCGAGCTGGGCATCAAGGGCGTCATCGGCAAGGGCGGTATGTCCAAGGAGACGCATGACGCCATGCAGGAATGCGGCTGCGTCTACCTGGCCGCCACCGGGGGCGCCGCCGTCACCCTGGCGGAGGGCATCCGGGAGGTGCGCTCGCGCAGCTGGGAGGACCTGGGCATGGCCGAGTCCGTCTGGGAGCTGGAGGTCAAGGACTTCGGCCCCCTGGTGGTGGCGATGGACTCCCACGGCCGCAGCCTCTACGAGGAGACGGAGGCCCGGGTCAGGGAGAGGATGCGCCTGCGGGCCGAGGGCAAGCTTTAAGAGTAAACAATAGTAAACAGTTACCATGACCAGAGGCAAGGCCTTGGTGGAGGGCGCCCTCGCCCTCGAAAGGACGGAGAGGGTGCCGGTGTTCCATCAGTACCTCGCCGGAGGGCCGGGGCCGTTCAACGCCATCGGCCTAGAGATGGAGGAGTGCTACCGGGACGCGGAGAAGCTGGCCCGCGCCTGCAAGGCGGTGCGTGACGCCTACGGCTACGACAACATCATGGCTGGCTGGGGCTGCATCGTCCTCGAGGCGCACGCGCACGGCACCGAGATAGCGTTCGTACGCCCCAACGCCTACCCGCAATCCACCAGCCCCCTCCTCGAGGACCCGGCGGCGATCGAGTCATTGGAGCCGGTGGACCCCTTCGACAACGACCTGTTGCGCAACAGGCTGGAGGCGTCCCGCCTCCTCGTGGAGCGGCACGGGGAGGATTACGCGGTGATGGGCAACATGCTGGCGCCGGCGGTGGTGGCCTGGGAGCTGCGCGGCTACGAGGGCTACCTGATGGACATGTTCTTCGACAAGGAGCTGGCGCACCGCTACCTAAAGGTCATCTCCGAGTCACTCGCCGCCCAGGGGGAGAGGCTGTCCGAGGCGGGGGTGGACATCGTCTTCCTGGAGGACGACTTCACCGCCGGCCAGGAGTACGCGCCGCTGGAGTCGATGCGGGAGTTCGACCTCGATTACGCGGCGCCGGCGGCGAAAAGGCTGCAGCGCCAGGGACACCGGCTGCTGCTGCACAACTGCACCAAACTGCCCCTGGTGGAGGAGCAGGTCGAGGCCATAAGGCCGGAGGCGGTGCATTACAACGCTGACAACGTCGAGGACCACGCCGACATGTGCGCCCGCCTGCGGGGCGAGGTCTGCCTGTGCCCGGGAGTGGACGAGGGCCTGGTATACGAAGGCCCCCCGTCGCTCATCGAGGAGACGGTGTGGCGTCTGGCCGCCGACGTGAGGGACCACGACGCCTTCATGATGGCCGCCGCTTACGAGGTGCCTTTCCGCACCAAGGCGGAGAACCACGCCGCCCTGGTGGAGGCGGTCAAGGGCCTCAGGCCCTAGAGCTCCTCGTCCTCTTCCTCGGGCACGTAGAGTATGGAGGGGTCCTCCGCCACCTTGCGCCGCAGCCGCAGCGCCGCGGCGAGGAACAGCAGCGACAGCAGCAGTCCGGCGACCATCAGCGTGTGCGGCAGGTCCTGGGCGAAGAGGTAGTCGGGGCGCTCCGTCCTATCCAACTTGAAGTCCACGACGTGGGTTTCGAACGCCTCGACCCTTATGCTCTTCTCCTCGGCATCGTAGCCGCTCCTCTCCACCCTCAGCACGTACTCGCCGGTGGGTATGTTCTCCTCGAAGGCGTAGTCCCCGCTGCCGTCGCTCTTGGTCCGCTGCAGCTCCACGCCGTCCTTGTCCAGGAGGATCACCTGGGCATCGTTTATGCCGCCGGGGAGGCCCTCGCTGTAGACCTGGCCCTCGACGCTGCCGAATGCCGGGGCCATGGACAAGGCCTGGGCGAGGGTCTTGTCGCCGTCGACGACCACATGCTCAGGCACGATCCATTGGATGTAGCCGTCGCGTTCCATGCTTATGTTGTACACCCCGCCGCGGACGTCCTCGAAGACGAAGACGCCGTCACCGTCCGTCACGGCCTCCAAGGAGGGGAAGGGGTCCACGGCCGGGCTGAGGGACACCTCGACACCGGCCAGGCCGCTGCCGTATCCGGACTCGACCTTGCCGGTGAGGTTGAACCTGTCGGGCTCCTGGAGCGTCACGTTCTGCTCGCTCACGTCCGCTTCCACGCTAACGTTGTAGAGGGTCTTCAGGCTATGGTTCGCATAGGAGAAGGTGAAGTCGTAGTTCCCGGTGCTGACGTTCATCGAGTAATTGCCGCCGCTGCCGGCGGTGGTGTTCTCCTTCGCCACGCCGGTGTCGGCTTTTAGCGCCGTCACGGTCGCGCCCTCCGCCGGCACGCCCTCGGAGTCCAGCACCGTGCCGGAGACGGTGTTGTCGTCGGAGGCGGCCACCGGCGCCGCCAGCGGCGGCATGGACAGCAGCAACGCTGCAACCAACAGCGAGACCAGAAGCACGCGGCGCATGACTGTCCATCCTTTCTTGGACATAAAATCCTTTTCCATCCTCCTACAGCTTCGCTAACCTCCTCTGCAAACGTTTAATACGGCTAGCAAGATGGGACAAGATTGGCGCCGGATATGGAGATGGACAGGGCCGATAGGGTGTACAGCAAGGACGAGGTCATGGCGACCATGGAGCCCCTGGTTTCCTCATGGTTCCAGGAGAGGTTCCAGCAGCTCAGCGACCCCCAGGCCCGCGCCATACCGGTGATACACGAACGGCGCAGCGTGCTGGTGTCCTCGCCCACCGGCTCCGGTAAGACCCTCACCGCCTTCCTCTCCATCATCAACGAGCTCACCCGCTACGCCTCCGAGGGCCGGCTGGAGGACCGCATCTACTGCGTCTACGTCTCGCCGCTGAAGGCGTTGGCCAACGACATCAACCGCAACCTGAACCAGCCCCTGGAGGAGATGCGGGAGGTGGCCGAGCGCCTCGGCATGGACATCCCCGGCATACGGGTGGCGGTGCGCTCCGGCGACACCACCCAGTCGGAGAGGCAGAAGATGGTGCGCAAGCCGCCTCACATCCTCATCACCACCCCCGAGTCCCTGGCGCTGGTGATGAACGCGCCCCGCTTCCGCGAGAGCCTGGCCAAGATGGAGTGGCTCATCATCGACGAGATACACGACATCTGCGACTCCAAGCGGGGCGCCTTCCTCTCCCTGACGGTGGAGAGGCTGCAGCATTTCTGCGCCACGAGCTTCACCCGCATCGGCCTCTCCGCCACCCTGGCGCCCATCGAGTCCATAGCCGGTTTCCTGGTGGGCAACGAAGGGGGAAGGATGAGGGACGTCGCCCTGGTGGAGGCGCAGGCGAGGAAGGAGCTCGACCTGCAGGTGATATGCCCCAGCGAGGACATGGGCTCCCAGCCCTACGAGATCGTCAACGCCCAGATGTACGACCGCCTGCTGGAGATGGTGGAGGAGCACCGCACCACCCTCATCTTCACCAACACCCGCGGCGGCACCGAGAGCGTGGTGTACAAGCTGCGGGAGCGTGGCCTGGAGAGCATAGAGGCCCACCACAGCTCCCTGAGCAAGGAGATGCGCCTCGACGTGGAGGAGAAGCTGAAGCGCGGCGAGCTGCGCTGCGTGGTCTCATCCACCTCCCTGGAGCTGGGCATAGACATCGGCTCGGTGGACCTGGTGTGCCAGATCGGCTCGCCCAAGTCGGTCGCGAAAGGGCTGCAGCGCATCGGCCGCAGCGGCCACAGCATGGGACAGGTGGCCAAGGGGCGGTTGCTGGTCTTCGACCAGGACGACCTGGTCGAATGCGCCGTCCTCTGCCGCGCCGCCCACCGCGGCAACATCGACCGCGTCAGCATCCCCCGCGACTGCTTGGACGTGCTGGCGCAGAGCCTGGTGGGCATGAGCCTGGAGCGCCGGTGGGAGCTCTCAGAGGCCCTGGAGCTGGTGCGGCGCTCCTACTGCTTCCAGGACCTGGAGGAGGATAAGATGCTGGCCGTCCTCCGCTACCTGGGCAGCCGCGATGAGTACGAGGGCGTCTACGCGAAGCTGTGGTTCGACGAGGAGGAGGGCCGCTTCGGCCGCCGCCGCGGCACGCGCATGATTTACTACCTGAACCTGGGTACGATACCGGAGGAGTCCAACTTCCGGGTGGTGAACAACCACGGCGCCCAGGTCGGCGAGCTGTCGGAGAAGTTCGTGGAGCGGCTCGGCGGCGGCGACATCTTCGTCCTCGGCGGGAGGTCCTTCGAGTTCGTGCGCGCCAAGGGCACGCGGGTCTACGTGAAGGAGGCCCAGGGCAAGAAGCCCACCGTGCCCTCCTGGTCCGGCGAGACCCTGCCCCGCTCCTTCGACCTCTCCATGGAGGTGGCCTCCTTCCGCGGCGAGATGGCCTCCCAGCTGGGGGAGGACGACGGAACGCTGATGCGCTGGCTGATGGACGACTTCGACATCGACGCGGGCTCCGCCCGCTCCGTGCTCGGCTACTTCCGCGAGCAGGCCACGACCGTCGGCCTCGTCCCCGACTCGCGGACGCTCATGGTGGAGGAGTACATAGACCCGTCCAGCAACCACAACCTCGTCTTCCACTTCCCCTTCGGCCGCCGCGTCAACGACGCCCTTTCCCGCGCGTACGCGCACCGCATCTCCTCCCTGCACCAATGCAACGTGTCCATATCGATAAGCGACGACACCTTCATGATCTCCGCCCCCCGCAAGCTGGACGTGCACTCGGTGCCCTCGCTGCTCAAGAGCGATGAGATGGAGGGGGTGCTGCGCAAGGCGGTGAAGGACAGCGAGCTCTTCAAGCAGCGATTCCGCCACACCGCCTCCCGCTCCTTCATGATCCTCCGCAACTACCGCGGGCGCCAGGTCTCGGTCGGCCGCCAGCAGACCCGCTCCAGCTACCTCCTGGAGGCGCTGTCCGGCATGGAGGGCATGCCGGTGATCGAGGAGACCTTCCGCGAGATAATGGAGGACGACATGGACCTGCACAGCGCCCGGTCGGTGCTGCGCTCCATCGAGGACGGCGGGATGGAGGTGAGGGGCCTGCCTTTCTCCGGCACGCCCTCGCCGTTCGCCCACAACGCCATACTCTCCGGCTACTCGGACATAGTCCTGATGGAGGACCGCAGCGCCCTGCTGCGCGAGCTGCACCGCAAGGTCCTCAGCCGCGCCATGGGCTCGGCCGTCCGCGAGTTCGAGTTCGAGGACGGCGACGTGCTGCCCTACTACCGCGACAAGATCGGCGAGGCCCAGGACAAGGACTCCCTGGTGTCGCTGCTGCGCCGCGCCGGCCCGCTGCGCATCTTCAAGGAGCGGGGGAGGAACATCTACCCCCACGTGCGGGCGGAGCGCCGCGAGGCGGACGCCTGGGCGCGGGAGCTGCTACGCGAGGGGCGGATCGCGTCGGTGTTCCTGGACGACTTCCACTTCGTGGCGGCGGCGGAGCTCCCCCATTACGCGGCGGCCACCCGCCGCGAGCGGGAGCTCAACGATCTCGACCGATCGGTCCTGGAGCGGATGGACGCGCCCCGCTCCCTCGAGGACCTCGCCGCCGAGCTGGAGGAGAGCAACGACCGCGTCTTCCGCTCCCTGCGCAAGCTCGAGTCGATGTACCTCATCGGTCGCGTGGACGTACGCCGCGGCCGCTGGATGTTCCAGCGCCTCTCCCTCGCCCTCCCGGACCGCCAGGACGCCCTGGACCGCATCGTGCAAAGGCACCTGGAGTGCTTCGCGCCCGCCACCGCCGAGGAGCTGGCCTTCGCCCTTTCCCTCGACCCGGAGGAGGCGCAGCGGACCCTGGACGACCTGGTCAACGAGGGGCTGCTGTCGCGGGGCAAGTTCCTGGTCTCGGAGCACGAGCAGTATATGCTGCGCAGCGACCGCCTGCGCTTGCGCAGCGGCGGCGAGGTCTACGACCACGCCAGCGTGGAGCGCCACCGCCGCTCCAAGACCTCCTCCTACTCCTGCGCCGAGTCCATGCTCTCGTCGCTGCTGGCGGTCGGGAGCCCGCTGGACGTGTACCACCGCGTCGACGGCTTCGACCTCGAGGGGTGGTCGCGCGCCCGCGCCAGCGGCCGCATGCTGTTGGGGAGGTTCCTAAAGGGCAAGGTGCGCTACGTCCTCGATGAGGACGTGCCCATGCTGGTCAAGGCCTACCGCCGCGAGCCGCTGCGCCCGGGGGACGAGCAGCTGCTGCGCCTCATGGAAGCAGAGGGCGGCCTCAGCCTCAGGCAGCTCGCATCCGCCACCGGCCGCGACAAGACCGAGCTCAAGGAGGCCCTCGACCGCCTCGACCGCAACCTGTGGGTGCACCGCCGCCACGAGGAGCGCGAGGACTGGGGATCGGAGAACTTCTACCTGCCGTTGGAGTGCGCCCCCTACGAGGGCGACCCGTGGAGGGAGATCATCGCCCGTCTAATCCGAGGGCTGGGGCCGGTGCCGCCGTCGGCGCTGGCCTCGATGCTGGGCCTGCCGCAGGAGGCGGTGCGGAGCTACGCCCACGACCTGGGCGCCACCAGCATAGCGGTGGGCGAGGCCCACGCTCAGATGCTGGTCTTCCCCGAGGAGGTGCCGGCGATACTGGAGGCGAAGCCCTCCGACGACAAGGCCCGGGTGGCCTCGTTGTTCGACCCCGACGCCCAGCCCCGCTGGGCGGAGATCGCCGCCCGCCACGGCGACCGCCTCGTCTACCCGCTGATCCGCGGCAGCTCCATACTGGGAGCGATGGAGGTATGGGAGATGTCCGGCGTGGTGGAGGTCCGCTCCATCGACCTCGAGGACCCCGGCGACCTGGAGGAGGCGCTGCAGGCCCTTGACGGCCTCATGGGCTACATGGGCATGAAGGGTTATGACGTTCACAGGGTCCGCGAGGCCCTGGGCACGGACGCCGCCGAGCTGGACGCGGAGCCCCTCGACCTGATGCTCGCCCGCGGCTACCGCCAGGTCAACGGCTTCCTCGCCAAGGGCCGCATCGTCGAAGCGAGCATGGACTGGGACGGGATGCTCAGCGCGGTGCTGTGGTGCCAGCGTTTGCACCGCGGGCGCCGCTTCGCCACCCTGGCGGAGGCGGTGAGCGAGATGGGCTCCATCCGCTCCGACGCGGAGCTGATGGCCCGCGTCCGCGAGGTCACCAGCGTCAAGCGGGGCATGGAGCGGGGCTATCTGATGAGCATGACCGTGGTGCCGCCGTTCCAAGCGTACACCGTGCGCGAGCACGCCGCCCTGTTCCGCGCCGCCAGGGACGCGCCCGTGGACGAGGACATGCGCATGCTCATCAGCGTCATCAAGGACCGCCAGCCCATCAGCCGGCGCGAGCTGCTGTCCCGCTCCACGCTGGGCGAGTCGCGGACGGTGGACGCCCTCGCCCGCTTGCGCAAGGGCTCCATCGTCTACAAGGACATGGACGGCCGCTACAACCTCGTGCCGCTGCGGCGGGTCCCCCTCGATGACGCCACCGACGAGCTGCTGCGGATGATGTTCCGCAACTTCGGCGTGTTCAGCGCCGAGCAGCTGTCGCAGATGCTCGGAGCCGACTTCCCCATGCGCCGCGTCCGCCGCTCGCTGGCGCGGCTGGAGGACGAGGGCCTCCTGGTCAAGGGGTTCCTGCTTTGCGGCTCCCCCGTCATGCACTGGATGCTGGCGACGCTCGTGGACGGGGCGCCGCCGTTCCGCGACCAGGCGGTGATCGGCACCCAGGACAACCTGCACGTCTACCTGCGCTCAGCGCCCGGCCGCGACTTCGAGACCAACGAGAACCTGATACTCGACGGCACCGCGGTGGCGGGGGCCTTCGTGGGCAAGCTCTCCGCCGAGCGCATCGCCGTCAGGGAGTTCCGCGGCCCCGAGGCCGCCATGCGCACGCTGCGCGAGCTCGCCCGCTCGCGGCGGGTGCCCATCGAGGACCACGGCGAGCCCGAGGACGACGACTGGGAGATATGGGAGTTCTACCGCAAGACCCACCCGGGCGAGTCCTAGGCCCTCTCCCTCTCCAGCACCAGCTCGGCCACCTTGCGGCCGGAGAGCAGCATGCCGCCGAATATGGGCCCCATACGCGGCGCGCCCATGACCGCGTTGCACGCCATTCCGGTCACGTAGAGGTGCGGGTAGACCTCGACGGTGTTCTCCACCGTCATCCTCTCCGCCACGTCGCACCACAGCGACCTCTCCCCCTCGACCTTGCCGCTGGGGGTGTTCAGCTCGCCCACCTTGCGCTCCACCACCCGCACCACCTCGCAGTCGTGGCCGGTGCCGTCTATCACGTACTTGGAGCGCACCATCACCGGGTCGACGTGCAGACCGGCGACGTCCACCGCCGACCAGTTGATGACCACGCCGTCCACGCGCCCATCGCGTATGACCACGTCCTCCACGGTCATGGCGTTGAACATCCTCGCCCCGGCGGACATCGCGGCGGCGATCAGCTTGGAGGTGGCCTCCACGCTGTCGGCGGTGTGGTAGCCGTCGCCCTCGTCGCTGACGGCGACGCCGGCGTCCAACAGCTCCTGCCGCCCCTCGTCCTGCACCACGATGACCGGGAAGTTCATCCCTCCGCCCCACATGCCCCCGCCGGGGGACAGCTTGCGCTCGAACATCACGGTTCTGAGGCCCCCCTCCGCCAGGCGCCTGGCGGCGACGAGGGCCGACGGCCCTCCCCCCACCACCACCACGTCCACGTCAAGGGACGCGGAGAACTCCCGGTGGAAGCGGTCCAATATCTTGCGGGTGACTGTGACCTCGTCTAGCGTCATTCAATTCGCCTCCGTCGTAATCCATAACCTGATTGTCGACGGGATATAAGGAATGGTCATCCGGCCATGTAACAGGACTTTAACCCTTAAATATCGTTAACCCGATTGTGTATGGATGAAAATCCCCTGCGAGCTCATCGTTTGGTACGTGCTCCCGAGCATAAGAAGGGAATTGGCCCGGGAGCTGGTGGAGGTCCACTCCATGACCCAGGCGGAGGTCGCCAGACGATTCGGCGTCACCGACGCCGCCATATCGCAATACTTGAAGAAGAAGAGGGGCTCCAACCCGGAGATGGAGGACGGGCTGGGTTACGAACAGTTCAAGGTGGAGATAGCCAGCTCCGCCCAGCGCATCATCGAGGACGAGGCGGACATCGTCGCCGAGACCTGCCGCGTCTGCGGGGTGGTGAAGGAGAGCGGCATGCTGTCCCGCATCTACGAGGTGCAGGTCGGCTACTGCCCGCCGTCCTGCGTCTGCCCCAGCGACCGCTGATCCCCGGCCAGCTGGTAGAGCAGCTCCTGGGCGTAGCCGGCGGCGTCCCCGAAGCGCCCCCTTCCGAACTCTGACAGCCTCTGGTAGCCGCCCTTCACTTCGTACAGGGTGTTCAAGCACCTTTTTATGCGCGCGTCCACCGGGAAGGCCTCCAGGTGGTCCATCGAGAACAGCGCCACGCAGTCGGCGACCTTGTCGCCCACTCCGTCGATGGTCTTCAGATCCTTGACGCATCCCTCATAGTCCAGGTGCCTCATGGCCTCCAGGCAAATGCCCCCATCGGCCACCCGCTCCGCCAGCGATCGCAGGCGCTGGCAGCGGTATCCGAGGCGGCACTCCTCCAGCAGCTCGGGGGACCCGGCGATCTGCTCCGGGCGGGGGAAGGCGTGCCCCCCCTCGACCTCATCGCCGAAGCGCCGGCAGACCTCCTCCACCATGCCGCCGATGCGCGATATGTTGGCGTTGGTCGCCAACATGTAGGTGGCCAGGCACTCCCACGGCTCCTGGCGCAGCAGCCGCAGGCCGCGGTATCGCTCCGCCAGCCGGGACATCAGCGGGTCGCGGGAGGCCATATCCGCATAGATGGAGTCAACGTCGTCATCGATGCGCAGGTAGGCCGCCAGCGTCGAGGGCGGCACCCCCTCGAAATAAACGCCTGCGTCCCCCTGCTTGAGGACCACGACACGGTTCCCGATGAATCCGCGCCACTCGTCGCCCGCCTTTTTCCAGCGGTGCGCCTGTCCGCAGCCCAGGGTCAGGTCGAGGTCCACCGGCGCTATGGCCAGGAATCCTCTCATCCGCCCTCCCCGTGGGGCGCGCCCGCCGCCGCGGGGCGGCACTCGGGTCGCCAGGGCCGGTCATCGCAACGCATGCCGCCGTTACTGGCTTGGGCGGATAAATACATTGTGCGAAAAGATTTATGACGGCACGCCGTCGCCCTGGCCATGACGCGCGTGGGCACCGCGGGCTACCCCCGCGGCAGCAAGGGGCCGTCGGACGCCCTCCGTCGCCTCAGGGAGGCGGGGCTCGACGCCATGGAGATACAGTTCGTGCGCCAGGTCTCCATGCCCCTGGAGCGCGCCCGGGCCATCGGCGAGGAGGCCCGGGCCCTGGGCGTGCGCCTGAGCGCCCACGCCCCCTATTACGTGAACTTCAACTCCGACAGCGGCTCCACGCGCCAGCGCTCGGCCGGATGGGTGCTGGAGACGGTGAGGCGCTGCCACGCCATGGGCGCCCGCGTGGCGGTTGTGCACGCCGCCTCCTACGGCAAGAGCCCCGCCGCGGCCACCGGCGCGGTGGTGGAGGGCCTGCGTCAGGTCCGCGAGGCGATGGACGACGAGGGCCTGGAGGCCGTCCTGGGCCTGGAGCTCATGGGGCGCCGGAGCCAATGGGGCGACATGGAGGAGCTGGCGCAGGCCTGTGCCGCCGTGGAGGGGACGGCGCCGGTGCTGGACTTCGCCCACCTGCACGCCCGCTCCGCCGGAGGTCTGCGTGAGAAGGAGGACTTCATCGCCGCCATCGAGGAGTGCCGCCGCATCTCCGGGGAGGACCCGCACTGCCACTGCAGCGGCGTGGAGTACGGGGACAAGGGGGAGAGGAGGCATCTCGACCTCGACGCCGCTGAGCCGGACTATGGACTGCTGGCGGAGGCCGCCGCCACCCTGGGCGACAAGGCGACGCTTATAGTGGAGTCCCCCCGCCAGCTGGAGGACGCGGTGCTGCTGCGGCGCCTCCTCGGAAAGTGAATCTTTTTTTAAGCGCAGCGGCATAGCTTCCCGGAGATCACATGGTGGCCGAGCCGTGCCCGGACTGCAAGATCACCTCCCCCGGCGAGGAGTGCCCGAGCTGCGGCACCCTGGTGACGGTCGCCGGGGACGAGATGGGCTGCCCCGTCTGCAACAACGTGATCGATTCCGCCCTCGACCTCTGCCCCCATTGCGGCACCGAGTTCGAATGGGTCGATGAGGACGAGACGCCCCCGGAACAGGCCGTCGAGCAAGAGGAAGCGGATTACGACCTCGACTGCCCGGAGTGCGGCAACCCCGTATCGGTCGACGACGAGGCCTGCCCCCATTGCGGCACCGGGCTGGAGTTCGTCGAGGAGCCCGAGGAGCCTGAGGAGCCCGAGGAGCCTGTGGAGGCGCCCATCGTGGCCAAGAAACGCTTCAGCATGGACCTCAAGGGGCTGTTCCGGTCCGTTCTGACGGAGAGGCCCAAGCCCTCCGAAGAGGCCGTGGACGCTCAGGCCGATGAGCCTGCCGAGGCCGCGCCGTCGGAGCAGGCCGCGGAAGCCCAGACCGGAGGGCGTCCCGCGGCGACGCCGTCGGAGCGGGCCGCCGAGCCGAGTGAGATCGACGAGGACATGGACCTCGACGCGGAGATCGGGCGCATCACCGAGAAAGAGGCCGCCGAGGAGCGCTCGGAGGAGGCGGAGCTGAGCCCGGAGATGGTCCAGGAGCTGTTCGACAAGGCGTTGGAGGAGCTAGGGGACCCATATGACGTCAAGAACCCCACCCAGGAGTACACCGAGGCGGTCGCGCCCCTGATGGAGAAATGGGCGCTGGCCTCGGAGATGCATGCTCCGCTGGGGGAGGCCGACCGCCTTTTCGACGAGACGTACATCATGGCGAAGAACCAGGAGTTCCCCGCCGCAGTGCGCGTCGCCAAGGAGGCCGAGGGGGAGCTGGACCGCCGCATCGAGGACGCCCTGTTCTACCGCCATTCGGTGATAAAGGAGGCCCTGCCCCACCTCAGCGAGGAGGCCGCCGCCGAGGCCGCGGCGCTGCTGGACGAGTCGCAAGAGCTCATTTACGCTGAAGGGTACGCCAAGGCGAAGCTGGCGATGGAGGCCGCCGTCGACCGCATCGCCGAGGATAGGCCGTTTTTCAAGGACGCAGAGGAGCTCGGCCGGGTGCTGGCGCGGCACTTGGCCACCGCCGAGCGCTTCCTGGTGGACACCCGCGAGGCGCGGGAGCTGGTGGCCCACTCCCGGGACTACCACCGCCGCGGCGATTGGAAGAGCTGCGTCCAGGTCTGCGAGGGGGCGCTGGAGAGGCTGCGACCGGCGTTGCGGCGTGTCGCCGAGCAGGAGCTAGACGCCCTGAAGGGGGAGATGGTGCGGTTGAAGCGGGCCAACAAGGCCGACGAGAAGATGGTGGCCGCCGCCGCCGATGCCACGGACTTCATCTCCAATGGCGAGGACCTGCCGGCGCTGGAGCACATCCACCGCCTCCAGGTCCAATTACGGGGCGGGACATGACAATCTTTTTATCATCCACCGCTTTCCGGTGGACATAGGCCACTGTGGCTCAGCCTGGTAGAGCGACAGATTCGTAATCTGTAGGCCGAGGGTTCGAATCCCTCCAGTGGCTCCATCATTTCTCGAGGTAATCCCTGAGAATGCGGATGGCGCAGACGTCGCCGCACATCGAGCAGCCCTCGTCCTCCTTGGTGCTTCCCCGCGAGCGGTAGCGGCGGGCCTTCTCGCCGTCCACGGCGAGGGAGAACATCGACTCCCAGTCCAGATCCGCCCTCGCCTGCGACATCAGGCGGTCGCGGTCGCCGCCGCGGCCGCGGGCGATGTCGCCCACGTGGGCGGCGATCATCGACGCCACCACCCCTTCCCGGACGTCCTCCACCGTGGGCAGGCAGAGGTGCTCCGCCGGGGTCAGGTAGCAGAGGAAGTCCGCCCCCGCCTGCGCCGCCAGGGCGCCGCCGATCGCTCCCACGATATGGTCGTACCCCGGGGCGATGTCGGTGACCAGCGGGCCGAGCACATAGAAGGGCGCGTCGTGGCAGAGGGCCTTCTGCATCCTCACGTTGCTCTCCACCATGTGCAGCGGCACGTGCCCCGGCCCCTCCACCATGCACTGCACCCCGGCGGCGCGGGACCTCTTGACCAGCTCGCCGAGCACCATCAGCTCCGAGACCTGGGCGGGGTCGGTGGAGTCCGCTATGCTCCCCGGCCGGAAGCCGTCGCCCAGGGACAGGGTGAACTCGTGCTCCCGGGCCATCTCCAGCAGGTAGTCGAACTGCCGGTAGAGGGGGTTCTCTTCGTCGTTGTGCAGTATCCAGGCGGTGAGGAACGAGCCGCCGCGGGAGACCACGCCGGTGAGCCGGTCGGAGCGCTTGAGCCACTCCACCGTCTCCTTGGTGATCCCGCAGTGCACGGTCATGAAGTCCACCCCGTCGCGGGCGTGGGCCTCGATGCCGTTGAAGATGTCGTCCTCGCCCATCTCCACCACCGCGCCGCGGCGGGCGGCCGTGAGGCCGGTCTGGTATATGGGCACGGTGCCCACCATCGCCGGCGACTCCTTGATGACGGCGCGGCGGAACCCGTCGACATCGCCGCCGGTGCTAAGGTCCATCACCGCGTGCGCCCCGTGCCGCAGGGCCACGCGCACCTTCTCCAACTCCTCCTCCAAGGAGTCGATGTCCCGCGAGCTGCCGAGGTTGACGTTCACCTTGACCGAGAGACCCTCACCTATCCCGCACGGCTCGGGGGAGTGCACCGGGTTGTGCGGTATCACCATCCTTCCGGCGGCGACGCCCCGCCTCACGCGTTCGGGGTCGAGGCCTTCGCGGCGGGCGACCTCCTCGATGATGGGGACCGTGCCCGAGCGGGCGTCTTCCATGAGGGTCATCGGCTCTCCATCCCCGAATCCGTATTTCTTTCTTCCCTCACGTCACCGAAGCAAGGACGAGGGGGGTTAACACCCCTGAAGAAACCCCCTTTCGAGGCTCCCGCGAAGCGTTCGCAGCCGGGGTGAAGGCTGCATGCTGCCAGATGTACCTTTAGTATTTATACTAAGATGCCCATTGAGAAGCATGATCGGGGAGGCTCCGGCGCCGCCGGCGGACGAGGGTTCCTGCCAACCCTAGACTCACGTTTTCTACGAGGTCATTTGATGGATGAGAACAGGTACGAAGCTGACAGCATACAGGTCCTAGAGGGCCTGCAGGCGGTGCGGAAAAGGCCGAGCATGTACATCGGCAGCACCGACTCCCGCGGTCTGCACCATCTCGTGTACGAGGTGGTGGACAACAGCATAGACGAGGCCATGGCCGGCCATGCCGGCCGCATCAAGGTCGTCATCGAGGAGGACGGCGGGGTGACCGTGGAGGACGACGGCCGCGGCATACCGGTCGCGGAGCACCCCCGCTACGGCAAGAGCGCGCTGGTCATCGTGCTCACCGTGCTGCACGCCGGGGGGAAGTTCGACGACAAGAGCTACAAGGTCTCCGGCGGCCTGCACGGGGTGGGCATATCGGTGGTGAATGCGCTTTCGGAGGGCCTGGAGGCCACCGTGTGGCGCCAGGGGAGGAAGTACAGCCAGCGCTTCGAGCGCGGCGTCCCCGTGGGCGGGCTCCAGGACCTGGGAGAGACCGACGGCTCGGGCACACGCATCAGCTTCCGCCCCGACCCGGAGATCTTCCCCGCCACTGACTTCGAGTACGACGTGCTGCGCCAGAGGCTGCGCAACCTCGCCTTCCTGAACAGCAACATCGAGGTGCAGTTCAGCGACCGCCGCGACGGCCGCGAGGAGACGTTCCACTACGAGGGCGGCATCGTGGAGTTCGTGCAGCACCTCAACCGCAGCCGCGAGCCGCTGCACCCCGAGCCGATATTCATCCAGGGGGAGAGGGACGAGGTGGTGGTGGAGCTGGCGATGCAGTACACCAGCTCCTACAGCGAGAACATCCACCCCTTCGTGAACAACATCAACACCGTGGAGGGCGGCACCCACCTCTCCGGCCTCAAGGCGGCGCTCACCCGCACCCTCAACGACCACGCCCGCGGCCGGGGCATGCTCAAGAACGGCGAGTCCCTCAGCGGCGAGGACGTGCGCGAGGGCCTGACTGCCATCCTATCGGTGCGCATACCCGACCCGCAGTTCGAAGGGCAGACCAAGACCAAGCTGGGCAACAGCGAGGCCCGCAAGGCGGTGGAGGCTCTGGTCAACGAGAAGCTGGCCGAATTCCTGCTGGAGAATCCCCGCGTGGGCGAGAGCGTCGTCCACAAGGCGGTGGTGGCCGCCCAGGCCCGCGAGGCCGCCCGCAAGGCCCGCGAGCTCACCCGCCGCAAGACATTCCTGGAGAGCACCAGCCTCCCCGGCAAGCTGGCCGACTGCAGCGAGCGCGACCCCGCTGAGTCGGAGATATTCATCGTCGAGGGGGAGAGCGCCGGCGGCAGCGCCAAGCAGGGCCGCGACCGGCGCTTCCAGGCCATCCTACCCCTACGGGGCAAGATCCTCAACGTGGAGAAGGCCCGCCTCGACCGCATACTGAAGAGCGAGCAGATCCGCAACCTGATCACCGCCCTCGGCTGCGGCGTGGGGGAGGAGTTCGACATCAACCGGCTGCGCTATCACCGTATCATCATCATGTGCGACGCCGATGTCGACGGCGCCCACATCGCCACGCTGCTGCTCACCCTGCTGTTCCGCTACATGCGCCCGCTCATCGAGAACGGCCACATCTACCTGGCGCAGCCTCCGCTCTACAAGATATGGAAGGGCAAGAAGGAGACCTACGCGTTCCACGAGCGGGAGATGGAGGCCCTCTACGAGGAGTTCGGCGACAACGCCAGCGTCCAGCGCTACAAGGGCCTGGGGGAGATGAACCCCCAGCAGCTGTGGGAGACCACCATGGACCCGGAGGGCCGCACCCTGAAGAGGATCGAGATCGAGGACGCCATCCGCGCCGAGGAGCTGTTCACCACCCTCATGGGGGACGCGGTGGAGCCTAGGCGGGAGTTCATCTTCGCCCACGCGGCGGAGGTCACCAACCTGGATGTGTGAGCATGCCGGCGCAGCGCATACTCAATCAGAGCATCGAAGGCGAGATGCAGCGCTCGTACATCGACTACGCGATGAGCGTCATCGTCGGCCGCGCCCTCCCTGACGTGAGGGACGGCCTCAAGCCGGTGCACCGCAAGATACTGTACGCGATGCACGACATGGGTCTGCACCACAACCGCGCCCACAAGAAGTGCGCCCGCGTGGTGGGTGAGGTCCTGGGCAAGTACCACCCCCACGGCGACCAGGCGGCGTACTCGTCGCTGGTGAGGATGGCGCAGGAATTCTCCCTCCGCTATCGCTTAGTCGACGGCCAAGGCAACTTCGGCTCCATCGACGGCGACTCGGCGGCGGCCATGCGTTACACCGAGTGCCGCCTCTCGCGGCTGTCGGCGGACATGCTCGCCGACATCGACAAGGACACGGTGGACTTCGTGGACAACTTCGACGGCTCCCTCAGCGAGCCGGCGGTGCTGCCGTCGCGTCTCCCTAATCTCCTGGTCAACGGCTCATCGGGCATCGCCGTGGGCATGGCCACCAACATACCGCCGCACAACATCAACGAGGCCGTGGACGGCCTCATCCATCTCCTGGACAACCCCGAGGCCGACGCCATCGAGCTCATGGGGTTCATCCAGGGCCCGGACTTCCCCACCGGGGGGCGCCTCTTCGGCGTCAACGGCATCGTCTCCGCCTACCAGACCGGCCGCGGCAAGGTGAAGATCCGCGCCAGCGCCGAGATCCAGGAGGAGAACGACCGCGAGCGCATAGTCATCAACGAGATACCGTTCCAGGTGAACAAGGCCTCGCTGATCGAGAGCATCGCCGAGCTGGTCAAAGAGGGCCGCGTGGAGGGCATCTCCGACCTCCGCGACGAGTCCGACCGCGACGGGATGCGCATCGTGGTGGAGATCAAGCGCGGCGGCATGGGCGAGGTGGTGCTCAACCAGCTCTACAAGCACACCCAGCTGGAGAGCACCTTCGGCATCATCAACCTGGCGCTGGTGGACAACCAGCCGCGGCTGATGTCCCTGCCGGAGATGCTGTCCCATTACCTGGAGCACCGCAAGGACGTGGTCCTGAGGCGCACCGCCCACGAGCTGGAGCAGGCGCGCAAGCGGCACCACGTCCTGGAAGGCCTGATGAAGGCCATCGACCGCCTCGACGAGACCATCAAGATGATCCGCGCCTCGGCATCGCCGGAGCAGGCCCGCGGCCTGCTCATGGAGGAGCTGGAGCTCAGCGTGGAGCAGGCCAAGGCCATACTGGAGATGCGCCTGCAGAAGCTCACCGGCCTGGAGCTGGAATCCTTGCGGGAGGAGTACCGCGAGATCCTCGTGCTCATCGCCGACCTCGAGGACATCCTCTCCTCGGTGGAGAGGGTGAAAGCGATCGTGAAGGAGGAGCTGCTCCAGGTCAGGGAGCTGCACGGCGACGAACGCCGCACCGAGATACTGCCCGACGAGCTGGACATGGATCTGGAGGACCTCATACCTCGCCAGGACGTGGTCGTCATCGTCACCAACGGCAACTACATCAAGCGCATCCCCCTGGAGACCTACCGCCAGCAGGCGCGGGGAGGCACCGGCCTCACCGGCATGGGCACCAAGGAGGAGGACCAGGTCCTGCGCCTGTTCGTCGCCTCCACCCACGACCACATAATGTTCTTCACCAACCAAGGCCGGGTGCATTGGCTCAAAGGGTACAACGTCCCGGCAGGCGGAAGGCAGTCCCGCGGCAAGCCCATCGTGAACATCCTCCCCGACCTTCAGCCCGGCGAGAGTGTGGTGACCACGCTCAGCGTCGGCGAGTTCGACGACGAGCGCCAGCTCATCTTCTCCACCCGCCGCGGCCTTATCAAGAAGACGCGGCTCAGCGCCTACTCCAACGTGCGCGCCCGCGGCATCAAGGCCGTCCGCCTCGATGAGGGGGACGAGCTGGTGGACACCCGCCTCGGCGACGGGGAGCAGAACGTCGTCCTGGCGACCGCCAGAGGCCAGGCGGTGCTGTTCCGCGAGTCCGAGGTGCGCCCCACCGGCCGCGACACCCGCGGCGTCATCGGCGTCAGCCTCCGCGAGGGCGACAAGGTGGCGGGGATGGCCATCGTGGCGGAGGACGACATGCTCCTCACCGTCACCGAGAAAGGCTACGGTAAGATAACGCCGGTGGCGGAATACCGGCGCACCCACCGCGGCGGCAAGGGCGTGATGACCATCCGTGCCGGCGGCCGCAACGGCCACGTTGTAGCGGTGAGGATGGTCAGGCCCGACGACGAGCTGATGATGGTCAGCAACCAGGGGAAGGTCATCCGCACCTCCGCCGAGGGCATCCGCGTGGTGGGGCGGCGCACCATGGGGGTGCGCGTTATGCGCCTGTCGGACGAGGACGCGGTGAGCGCGGTGGCGAGGCTTCCGAGCCCATCAGAGGTCGAAGCGGCTGAGGACATATATTAATAGAAAAAAAACCCATCTTAACCAGAAGGCGGCCCGGTCGCTCTGTGGGGTACTCATATTGAGAGAAGACAGCGATCCCAAATGGCAGGTCATCGAGGAGTTTGAGAAGACTCTGCGCGGAATCGAGACCGATGTCATCGCGCGGAAGCGCGAGGTCGCCAACGCCGAGGCCGACCTGGAGGAGCGCAGCCACAAGCTGGACATCCGCGAGAAGGAGCTGGACATGCGCTCCCAGGGCCTGGACGAGAGGGAGCGGGAGCTGGAGGGCCGCCGGGACGAGCTGGAGTCCTATAAGGACGAGCTGGACCGCAGGGCCGCTGAGCTAAACGATATACGCGACGCCGTGGGCGAGTTCCATTCCCGCCTCACCCGCCGCGAGTCCGACCTCGCCACCCAGGAGAGGGAGCTCCTCATGCTCCTGGAGAAGACCGAGGCCCACGAGGAGCGTCTGAACGGTATATTGGAGAGGATGGCCCGCCTCGACGAGGCCATGGAGCAGGAGGAGGCCGCCGCCCGCCGCGCCTTGGACGCGATAACCTCGGTGCGGGACAAGGTCACCACCCGCGAGAGCACCCTGCTGGAGCAGGCCAACGCCATATCCTCGGCGAAGAAGCTGGTGGTGGAGGAGCACCGCCGCTTCATGGAGTGGGGCTCCCGCCTGAACGAGAAGGAGAAGAACCTCGAGCGCCTGGAGATGGAGCTTAAGCGCTTAAGGGAATGACGTAGCCTGGATGCAGGGGAAAACAATAGCAGGTGACGGGATGGTGCGATGATGATGTCTGCGCGCGGAGAAAGGACGGTCGCGGCAGCGACGGCGCTGATGCTGCTGCTGGTGACGTTCTCCGGTCTGGGGGTCCTGCTTTGGACGGCGGGGCCCGTGGACGCGAGCGGCGGACCCAACAGCGATGATTGGCTCATCACCGGCCACGAGAGCGTGAGCTCTGACCGCGTGGTTCACGCCAACATCACCATCGTCGACGGCGGGACGCTGACCGTGAAGGACAGCACCCTCAGCATGGCATCCACGAACTCCTCAGGGGTCAACGCCCTCACCATAACGGTGGGCCAAGGCGGCGCCCTCGTGCTGGACAACGCCCGCCTGGAGGCATACACCTACACCTTCGAATCGATGCCGGTGCTGGGCGTGCTGGTGGAGAACGGCGGCGAGCTTCGCATGCACGATTCGGAGATGGCCTTCGCTGGACACCTGGTGCTGGACAACGCCCGCATGGAGATGCACTCCTCCGTCATCAAGGGCCTCGAAGAAGGCTCCATAACCAATGTGGTCAACAACACCCTCTTCCCCGCCGCGGACTTCACCCACTCGCCGGTTTTCAGCGCCTTCTCCTCGGAGGTCGTGATGGTGTCCTCGTCCATCGAGGACATGTACCAGGGCGGCGCCGCTACCGCTGGCGCCTACGATTTCAACTACCCCTTCGCCAAGGACAGCAACGACCGTGTCACCGTCAGCTATGCGCTTAACCGCTACGCCGCCGCGGCCAACACCGACCACGTGGGCAACATGTCCTACGAGGACGGCCGCTTCGTCGTGTTGGAGGACGGCGAGAACCTCAGCGTCGACGGCTTCGACCCCGGCGGGCTGATATTCGACGCCGGCGAACACGACCTCAAGCTGAACGTCCTCTACCGCACCGACAAGGCCTTCGACGACGCCACGGAGCTGGATGTGACGTACGGCCGCGACGGAGACATGAGCGTCGCCGGCCAGAAGATAGAGAGCACCTGGACCCTCGATGACAAGAGCCCCACCACGCTGATCTCCGAGGACATCCCCGACTACTCCAGCATAGAACTGTCCACCCTGGAGGTGTTCATAGACAATACCGACCTGGATGGCGAGTTGGAGATCGAGAGGCTGTGGCTGAGCATCGAGGACATCGACATAGACTCCTATCGCAAGATCACCATGGCGGGCAACTCGGAGTTCGTCGCGGTGGACAGCACCCTCCCCATCAACTACAACGACACCGACGAGGAGCACAACTCGCTGGTGATGAGGGACGCCTCGCAGGCCCACCTCTACGGCGTGACCGCCGCCGACCCCGGCGACGAACCCTACAACCCCGCCATCGAGTCCGTCGACCGGACGGTGACGGTCCGCCCGCTCAACCAGACGGACGACGATGACACCGGCGAGGACATCGGGGATCTGATGCTGGATGACGGGGAGACCTATGATGTTGCCGCGGATAACACCATGTCCGTCTTAATGAATCTGACAGGGTTGCCTGAGGGGCTAGT
>Ga0207421_10001772_pt1 | contig 27514 bp, 20 predicted proteins | sample SodLakKL_010_SED_4_FD_187542 | JGI IMG/M metagenome (GOLD analysis project Ga0207421, IMG submission 187542) | Alkaline sediment microbial communities from Lake Tanatar, Kulunda Steppe, Russia - 8KL_010_SED (SPAdes) (version 2) | ecosystem: Environmental > Aquatic > Non-marine Saline and...
GCAGGGAACGGAGGGAGCTCAACGTTGTTCCCCGCAAAAGTCCTGTGCCTGCCAAGGGTTCCCCTTCCCAGGGGGGCGGGAACCCTTCACCTTCCCATTGGGAAACCACGCCCGAAAGGGAAAAGCCCTTGTCATCCTCAAAATTTCCGGCGACCCGGCTGTTCATCTGGGAAACAAGCACCAACATTGCAAAAAAGGAAAACATCACGGGAAAAAAAACAGAGTTCCAAAGCAAACTTGAGGCTCCCCCCCCTTTTCGTTTCCTGACAAGGGGGGACCGGCTTTGGCTCTGCCCAAGATTGTCAATGAACACATCCTTGAGTATGGCTCGCTTCTGACGCAGTTCCTTTTTCGCCGGCGCAGTGGACATGGGGTCACTCAAAGGAGAATGGTGAATCCTGTTCTGACTCCAGAACTCAATCGTCAAACCATGCAACTTGTTCACAAAAGATTTGCAATATACATACCTCGACAGAGAGAAAAAACGCTCTTCACCACATTTTCACCTCTTTCGTCAGAGGACCTTTGACGCAAAATACAACAGGAGACGAACAGTGAAAACGGGTCTTTCACTTCGACGCCGGAACTTCATGCGCCCCCTTCTCCCCCAATGACGGGCACTTTACCTCAAAGGGGAAATCAATGACAGGGGCGCATAAAAACTTTGAAAGACTCAAGGGCTTTTTTACCTGCGCCTGCCGTGCTCGCGCTTCCTGTGGGAATGACTGACCGGGGCGGGGAAGCGCCTGAGCCAATGAAAAACAATCTGCTCGTCATTGTTCCATGGGGAACGCACCCCTCCTGACTTTTCATTGAAGCTCAGGGCAGAAAGAATGGAAGACCTGCCGAACCCTGCGTCTCACTCTCATCACATCTTCCCAGCTCTCCAGTGAACTGCTCACTCCCGGCGCAGGCCATAGTCCCAGAAGCCTCATGTTTTCAAGATGATGAGGAGTCAGCTTGGAGGCGGCCGCATTGGTGTGCAGTCTCAACCGGTGTTCCATGGCCCTCAAAGCCTCATGCACCGTGCAAAACTCCCGTGTGAGCGTTTCATCCCCGAAGGTGCGATCAAGGACCTTTTCCAGGCTCTTTCTCACAGACGACTCTCTCAGTTCAGGGTCCTTCCAGCCCTCGGTCAGTTGAGTTCCCTGAACAAGAAACTCAAAATCGGCCAGGCCTCCAGGCCCCAGCTTGAGATCCATCACGTTGGGCTTTTCATCAGCCCTCTCCCGCTGCATGCGTCCACGAAGATGACAGATGCGTCCCCACACTTCCCGGGAATCCCTGGAAGAGTAGCAAATCTTTTTCGATTCCTCTTGAATCCATTGATTCAGCCGGGAATTTCCCGCCACACAGCGAACCCTCAGCAAAGCCTGAATTTCCCATATATCCGCCTCCTTTTCATAATAGTCCGCCCAGGTTTTTCGTGTGACGATGAGAGGCCCGTAATTTCCTGTAGGCCTCAAACGCGCATCCACCGCGTATCCTGGACCTTCGATGAGAGGCACACTGAGCATTCGCATGAAACGCTGAACAAACCGCACAATTTTTGTGGGAATCTGGTCCACCAGTTCCCCCGGTTCGGGATCATAAACGAAGGCCAGATCCAGGTCAGAGAGATAACCCATTTCACGGCTGCCCATTTTGCCCAGGGCGAGGACGGAGAGAGGCGTGGAAGGTGACAGCTCCACATGGGCCAAAATCCGTTCATATGTGTTTTGAATGATGAAGTCCGCCAGCGAAGTGAGCTGGAGTTCCAGAGCCTCGTGGTCCAGGGCCCCCTTGAGGTCCTGCAGGGCAAGCTGCAGCAGGCGCTCATTCTTGAGCCTTCGAAGCCACTCCATGCTCTCTTCCAGGTCCCTGGTCCTTTCCACCAGAAGCTGGCTCCTGGATTTCCATTTAGCGTCAGAAGGAAAAATCCCCTCTTCCGTCGAAACCCCTTCCACGAGGCCCGGATGATGCCCCAGGAGTTCCGCGAGAAGCTCACTGCGGACCAGGCCATCACAAAGGTCAAAAATCCAGGGGCTGCCGGACTTGAACACCTTTGCGAGACCCGGTCTTCTGGCCACCTGGCCGAAGTAGCGATCAAGGCGCACTATTATTTTTTCTCTGAGCGTGACGTCTTTCAGGGCCGCGTGCTTTTGCAGCACGGAAAACACCGTGTCACCCACATCGGCAGGAAGTGTCTCCAGGTGCTTTTCAAGGCGCGAAAGCATATCTGAGGAAAACGATCGCAGCAGATCCCTCCCGACGGAACCCGATTCCGTGGTTTTGTCCTCCTGAAAAAAACGCTCTTCCTTTTTTGTTGCCTGAAAAAGCCCCGTGAAATGCTCGTGCACCTTCATGCAACAATCTTTGAGTTTTTCAAAAAACAGATTTTTCTCTCCCTCAAACCCCAGGGCTGCCATGAGGCGTTCCAGGGCTTCCGGGGTCTGAGGCAATTTCTGTGTCTGGCGATTCTGGTCCAGCTGAATCCAGTGCTCAACGCGGCGCAGAAAAACATAGGCCTGTTTCAACTCTTTTGCCACTTCCAGCTCAAGCACCTCGACGGAAACCAGCTTTTCCAAGCACTTCAATGTGTTGGGCTCATCGAGTTCAGGATTCCGCCCACCATAGACCAACTGAAGGGACTGCACCAGGAACTCTATTTCACGAATGCCGCCAATTCCGAGCTTGACGTCAAACCCATTCCACCCTGTTGTGCGCTTCACCGCTTCCGCAAGGATTCGATCCCGCATGTTCCTCAGTTCGTCCAATGCCTGAAAATCCAGAAAGCGTCTGAACACAAAGGGCCTGACTTCCTGGATAAATGCCGTTCCCAGGGAGCGGTTTCCAGCCACCGGCCTGGCCTTCAGAAGCATTTGCCGCTCCCAGGGATGCCCCCGAAGCAGGTAGTGCTCGACGGCCATGGCTGAGGAAGGCACCAGTGGCCCATCCTTTCCCTGAGGCCGAAGCCGGAGGTCCACTTCAAAGACCCGGTCTCCTTCTGCACGATCACTGAGCAGCCTTGAAAGCTGCTGGCACAAGCGATTGAGAAGGATCGGTTCACCCCAGGGATCCGCCAGGGCGCCCTTGCGGGGAGTGTGAAGAAATACGAGATCCACATCGGACACGTAGTTGAGCTCCTGTCCTCCAAGCTTGCCCAGCCCCAGCACTGTGAGGGGAAAGTCCTCCAGGACACGGGAGAGTTCTGAGAATTCAGCCTGAGGCCCCCAAAGTTCAGGGCGGTCGGTGAGAGTTTTCAAACCCACCTGGAGGGAAACGCACGCCAGATCGCTCACCTGAGAAGTGGTTTCAGCCAGATCCGCAAGCCCTGTCAGATCCCTGGCACCAATGCGCAGGAAATGCATTTGCTTAAACTCCCTGAATATTCCAAGCAGATGCCGGACACTTTCCGCCCCGTTTGCCCTCTCCAGAAGATTCTGGTAGAGGCCGGTCAAAGGGTATCTGCGGTAGAGGTTTCGGTCGTCCAAAAGCCACTTCACGTATTCCGGCCGACGCCGAATGAGAGTTGCAAAATAACTGGAACAACGGCCGACACGTTCGATAACATCCATTTTTGAGCTCCACCATTCCCTTTCGGAGTCTTGCCCATGAGTGTCATTTTGCCAGCCGCCAGAAAAGTATCGCGGCGTTCGCTCCCATGGACCCCAATTTCAAACAGGAACCATCATCTTAAAAAATTTTTCATTTCCGTTAATGATGGATAAAATTCATGTATCTATGCTACTAATAATATTTTGACTGCCTCCCACAGGGAGAGTTCACCCGTTTTGCTTTTTCAGAACCCACTCCATGCAGGAAAAATCAGTCCGTCTCAACGGGAAAGGATCCCTGAAGCGGAGAGTAACAGAGAATACAGGAAAAGAGATGAAAATCATCGCCATCATTCCCGCAAGATATGATTCCACAAGGTTTCCAGGAAAGCCGCTGGCCCTCATTGCCGGCCGGCCCATGATTCAGCATGTGTGCGAAAGATCAGCCCAAGCCGGTGTCGTACAGAGGGTGGTGGTGGCCACGGATGACCACAGGGTGGCTCAGGCCGTGAATGCTTTCGGGGGAGAAGTCATCATGACCCGGGAAGACCACCCGAGCGGAACCGACCGCATCGCCGAGGCAGCCCGAATCCTGCAGTTGGAAAGGGGTGACATGGTCATCAACGTGCAAGGTGACGAACCCATGGTTTCAAAGGACATGATCGAGGTCCTGGTGGAATCGCTCAAAAATGCGAATGGGCCGGAGATGGCAACCCTGGCCTTTCCGACGGAGAGCCTTCAAGGTTATGAGGACCCCCATGTGGTGAAAGTGGTGGTGGACATGCATGGGCGGGCTCTTTACTTCTCCCGTTCTCCCCTGCCCTTCTTGCGTGACGGGGGAAGCGCTCCCCTTTCATACTTGAGGCACCTGGGCTTTTATGCTTACCGGAATTCTTTTCTTCAGACTTTCACTCAATTGCCCGAAGGCAAACTGGAGGCCCGGGAAAAACTGGAGCAACTGCGTGCCCTGGAGCATGGCCACTCCATTCAGGTGGCCATCTCCCCCCGGGAAACCCATGGAGTGGACACCCCTGAAGATCTCGCCACCATCGAGCGCCAATGGGGGAAGCCACAGGCTGACTGAATTCATGGAACACGGAAAATCAGACAGCTGAAGCAATATTGGTTTGCCAGGAACAAAATTATGAGTAAAGTTCTCCGGTTCAGCCCGATGAAAAACCAGCTTTTTTTACCGTGAAAATCACCCCCTGTTTTTCGTGCTGCAGAAACGCTCAAAGGTTTGCCCTGGCACATGGAGTTCGGAAACAGGTGAAAATAGGAATGAGAAAGGGAAGGAAAGGACCATGATTTCTCCATGGAAGAAAAGCAGAGCAATCCTGCTGCTCGAAGATGGAACGGTTTTCAGGGGACACGCATTCGCCGGACAAGGTCGAACATTGGGAGAAGTCGTTTTCAACACGAGCATGACGGGATACCAGGAGGTTCTCACTGACCCATCCTACAAAGGTCAAATTGTGGCCATGACCTACCCTCTCATGGGAACCTACGGCATCAACGACCAGGACCTTGAATCATCAGCGATTCAGGTGGAGGCCCTTCTGGTGAAGGAATACCAGGAATTCACGAGCAACTGGCGCAGCACGCGAAGCCTTGGCGACTTTTTGAACGAACATGAAAAAATCGGCATGGAAGGCATCGACACCCGCGCCCTCACACGCCACATTCGCCTGACGGGTGCCCTGAGGGGAGTCGTCGCCACGGACACGGACAACGTGAAGGAATTGATGGAGCAGGTTCAGGCCTTTCCGGCCCTTTCAGGAGTGGATCTGGTTCAGCAGGTGACCTGCCGCAAACCTTACCGCTGGGTCAGCGGCCCCCAGAAAGTGGACCTCGGCCAACCTTGGGCACCCCTTGAAAGCCATTTGCGCGTCGCCGCCATTGACTGTGGCATCAAATACAACATACTCAGAAAGCTGGAGCAATCGGGATGCCAGGTGGTCGTGTTTCCTGCCGACACTCCTCCTTCCGTCATTCTGGAAACCCAGCCCGACGGAATCTTTATCTCCAATGGACCCGGAGACCCTTCAGCCGTCCACTACGTCATCGACACCGTGGGCAAGCTCCTGGGGAAAAAACCGGTGTTTGGCATCTGTCTGGGACACCAGATGATGGGGCTCGCTTTGGGGGGAAAAACCTTCAAGCTCAAATTTGGCCACCGGGGAGGCAATCAGCCCGTGAAAGACCTCACCACAGGAAAGGTCGAGATCACATCTCAGAATCACGGGTTCTGTGTGGCCGTGGATTCCCTCGAAGGTGCACCCGTCAGGTTGACTCATGTGAACCTCAACGACAACACCCTCGAAGGAATGGAACACCTTGAAATTCCGGCCTTCAGTGTGCAATATCATCCGGAAGCGGCACCCGGACCTCACGACGCGTCCTATCTTTTCGAGCGTTTCACAAATCTCATGAAAAAATGCAAAGGGAACTGACTCGATGCCGCCATGACATCACTCATGAGAAATGAACTGCCCGTTGCTGCACCATGGAAAAAAAGCGCAAAACGCTTTTTTTCCCGCTCACTTCTTGAGGAAGGCTCAGGAAGCCAGGGCGGCCATGTCTCAGAAAAAAGATGAGCCGGCGCAAGTCAACGGCAACTTTTCCAGGATAGGAGCTCATGCCCAAGCGAACGGACATTCAGAAGATTCTCATCATAGGCTCCGGCCCCATCATCATCAGTCAGGCGTGTGAATTCGACTACTCGGGAACGCAGGCCTGCAAGGCCCTCCGGGAGGAAGGCTTTCAGATTGTTTTGATCAACAGCAATCCGGCCACGATCATGACCGATCCGGAACTTGCCGACAGAACCTACATCGAACCCATCACCGCTGAAGCAGTGGCAAAGGTCATTGAACGGGAGCGACCCCATGCCCTTTTGCCCACCCTTGGAGGCCAGACCGCTCTCAACGTGGCCGTGCAGGTGGCCGAAATGGGCGTGCTCGAGAAGTTTGGCGTAGAGATGCTGGGAGCACGCGTGGACGTGATTCAGAAAGCTGAAGATCGCCACCTTTTTCGTGAAGCCATGGAACGCATAGGGCTGCGGGTTCCCAGGAGCGGCATTGCCCGGAACATGAAAGAAGTGGAAAGCATCGCTCTTCAAATAGGATTTCCCATCATCATTCGTCCTTCTTTCACCCTGGGAGGAACGGGAGGGGGAGTGGCCTACAACCGGGAAGAGCTTTTTCATATCGCTCAGGGTGGCCTGGACGCCAGCCCCGTGAACCAGGTGATGCTGGAGGAATCGATTCTGGGGTGGAAAGAATTCGAACTGGAAGTGATGCGCGACCACATGGACAATGTGGTGATCATTTGTTCCATCGAAAACATGGACCCCATGGGAGTCCACACAGGGGACTCCATCACGGTGGCACCCGCTCAGACACTCACTGACCGGGAATACCAGGTCATGCGGGATGCCTCCATCCGCATCCTGAGAGAAATCGGCGTGGAAACGGGAGGCTCCAACGTTCAGTTCGCCATCAACCCTCAGAACGGGGACCTGGTGGTCATCGAGATGAATCCTCGCGTGTCCCGGTCTTCAGCCCTGGCCTCCAAAGCCACGGGATTCCCCATCGCCAAGATTGCAGCCAAATTGGCCGTGGGATACTCCCTGGACGAAATCGCCAATGACATCACACGGGAAACGAAGGCCTCCTTCGAGCCCACCATTGACTACTGTGTGGTGAAAATTCCCCGTTTCACCTTCGAGAAATTTCCCAAAACCCAGGATTTCCTGACCACGGCCATGAAGTCCGTGGGCGAAACCATGGCCATCGGGCGGACCTTCAAAGAAGCGTTGCAAAAAGCCATCCGCTCCCTGGAAACAGGTCACTGGGGATTTACGGATCCCCCTCCCTCCCGGGACCCCTCCCATGTGGAACTCCTGAAGCAAAAGATTCGAACCCCCAATTCCCAGAGGCTCTTTCAGATCGCAGAGGCCTTCAGGCTGGGAGTGAGCGTGGAGGAGGTTCACGATCTTTCATGGATCGATCCCTGGTTTTTGCATCACATAAGCCAGATTGTTCAGCTGGAGGAGGCGATCCGCTCACAGGGCCATGAACTTCTACAAGACTCCCATAGCCTTCGATTTGTCAAATCCTGGGGCTTTTCCGATGGAAGGCTGGGCCAGCTCACCTCCACCGACGAGGACACAGTGCGCCAGGCCCGCCTGGAAAAGGGAGTCATCCCTGTCTACAAACTGGTGGACACCTGCGCAGCCGAATTCGAGGCTCACACTCCCTACTACTATTCCACCTATGAAATGGAGGACGAATCGAGGGGCTCCCGGCGGCCCAAGGTGGTGATTCTTGGAGGAGGCCCCAACCGCATAGGCCAGGGCATTGAATTCGATTATTGCTGTGTGCATGCATCCTTTTCCCTTCGCGATGAAAACATTGAATCCATCATGGTCAACTCCAACCCGGAAACCGTTTCCACAGATTACGACACGTCGGACAAGCTTTACTTTGAACCGCTCACCAAGGAAGACGTCCTCCACATTGTGGAAACGGAAAAACCTTTGGGCATGATTGTTCAGTTTGGCGGCCAGACCCCCCTCAACCTGGCCGTCCCCCTCGAGAGGTGCGGCGTAAAAATCCTGGGCACCTCCCCCGATGCCATTGATTTGGCCGAAGACAGAAAACGCTTTCAAAAGATGTTGCAGAAACTGGGCCTCAGGCAACCCAGGAATGCCACCGCCTTCACCTATGACGAAGCTCTTCTGGCGGCCCGGGATATCGGATACCCTGTCGTGGTCCGTCCTTCTTATGTCCTTGGGGGCCGTGCCATGGAAATAGTCTTCGATGATTCCATGCTGCAAACGTTCATGAAAACCGCAGCGCATGTCTCACCCGGCCACCCCATACTCATCGACCAGTTCCTGGAAGACGCCGTGGAGCTGGATGTGGATGCCCTGAGCGACGGGAAAGTCACCGTGACCGGCGGCATCATGGAACACATCGAAAAGGCTGGCATTCATTCGGGGGACAGTTCCTGCGTGCTGCCGCCCTTCACCGTTTCTCCTGTCATTCAGGAGGAAATTCGGCGCCAGACCCGGCTCCTGGCTCAGGAACTGGGGGTGGTGGGCCTCATGAATGTTCAGTTTGCCATCCAGAACGACGAGGTGTTCATCCTGGAAGTGAACCCCAGGGCCTCCAGGACGGTGCCTTTCGTCAGCAAGGCCATCGGGGTGCCCTTGGCAAAGCTGGCCACCAAAGTTATGCTTGGAAAATCCTTGACAGAACTTGGTTTTGACAGGGAAGTGGTGCCGAAACACGTGTCCGTGAAAGAATCTGTCTTTCCTTTCGCGCGCTTTCCCGGTGTGGACCTGCTATTGGGCCCCGAAATGAAATCCACGGGTGAAGTGATGGGCATTGGAAACAACTTCGGCATCGCATTCGCCAAGGCCCAGGCAGCCAGCGGGTACCAGCTTCCCACAGAGGGTACGATCTTCATCAGCGTTCACGATGGGGATAAACCCGCAGTGATTCCCGTGGCAAAAAAGTTCAGAGAACTCGGCTTTCGCCTCATAGCCACCGAGGGCACAGCCGGGTATTTGCACGAGCATGGGGTGGGGGCAGAACAAGTGTGCAAGCTGAGCGAAGGGCGTCCCAACGTGCTGGATTTCATAAAAAACCACCAAATAAGCCTCGTGATCAACACAAGTCTTGGCAAAAAGACCCATTCGGATGCCTATGAGATTCGGTGGACCACCTTGACCTACAATGTGCCCTACACCACAACCATCGCAGGGGCGAAAGCCATGGCTCAGGCCGTGGAAGAATTGCAGCGGGACACCTGGAGTGTGAAAACCATTCAGGAATATCACACAGACTCGGCCATGAAAACCTGATTCACGGTGCCTGAAGGGATTCGGAAAGCGGTCAATGAGGAAAAAAGCGACCGGGCGCGCATTATTATTTTCTGCCTTTCAGCGCCCGTGTCCATGGATTCTTCTCTTTCACGCAATGGGAGCTTCTTTTTCACACATGAACATGCAATCACTCCCCACAAACTTTGCCCCTCACCATCCGAGGAAGCGCGAGGAGTGCGGCATCTTTGGGATTTATGGAAATGAGGATGCAGCGAAACTCACTTACTTCGGTCTCTACGCCCTTCAGCACCGAGGCCAGGAAAGTGCGGGCATTGCCGTTTCCGACGGCTGCCACATTCAAGACTACAAGCACATGGGCCTGGTGCCCGATATCTTCAATGAACAGACGCTCAACCGCCTGAAAGGCCACATGGCCATAGGCCATGTGCGCTATTCCACCACAGGCTCATCCCTCCTCAGCAATGCTCAGCCCTTTGTTGTCTTCCACGACAACGAACATTACGCCATCGGTCACAATGGAAACCTGGTCAATGCTTACGAGTTGAGGAGGGAACTGGAATCCAGGGGCGCCATTTTTCAATCCACCATGGACACGGAAGTGGTCATGCACCTTATGGCCATCAATCTGAAGCATGGCATGGACAAAGCTTTGGTGGAGGTCATGAAACGCATCGAAGGGGCCTATTCCCTTGTGATGTGCACCAAAGACAAGCTCATCGGAGTGCGGGACCCCCGAGGCTTCCGCCCCCTCTGCCTGGGAAAGCTCAAAGACAGCTATGCCCTCGCTTCAGAAACCTGTGCCCTGGATTTGATCGAAGCAGAGTACGTCCGGGATATCGAGCCCGGTGAAATCGTCATCATCGACGCCAATGGCATTCAATCCATCAAGCCTTTTCCACAAGTGCGCCCGGCGCAGTGTATTTTCGAGTTCATATATTTTTCCCGTCCAGACAGCAGTGTTTTCGGACGCAATGTCTACGAGTTCCGCAAAAGACTCGGCCATCTTTTGGCAGAAGAAAATGCCCCCCTCACAGGGGACCTCATCCTTCCCTTTCCCGATTCGGGCAATTATGCGGCTCTGGGTGTGGCCGAAGCCTCACGAATTCCCTTTGAAATGGGGATCATTCGAAACCATTATGTGGGCAGAACCTTCATTCAGCCAAGCCAGGCCATGAGGGATTTTGGCGTGCGAGTCAAGCTCAACCCTGTTCGCGAACTTTTGAATGGGAAAAATGTGGTGGTGGTCGAAGACTCGATCATTCGCGGAACCACAACACGCACGCGCATCAAAGCCCTGAAGCAGGCGGGAGCCAAAGAAATCCACATGCTGGTGAGTTGCCCTCCCCACCGTTTTCCCTGTCCTTATGGCATTGATTTTTCCACCAAGGGAGAATTGGTGGCCGCCACACACACGGTGGATGAAATCAGGGACTTCATCGGACTCGATTCCTTGCAATATCTGAGCCTCGAAGGCCTTCTGCGGGGAGCCGGATCTTCCCCCCATGACCATCCCTACTGCCTGGCTTGCTTCGATGGAAATTATTCCGTGCCCTTTGAAAACCAGGTTCGAAAAGACTGCTTTGAGCACCGGGTATAGTGATGCCTGACGCGCCACCTTAATTTTCAAACGAATGAATGAACAGGAAACTCCCTTGAAAAAGAACAGTTTTTTGAGTTCGCCTCAAAGAGGCCCCCTTCAAAACGATTGTTTCGCACCGCAGCCCACCTCCTGCGAACATGATTCAACCCAACCAACCTGCGCCAGGGATGAGATACTGAAAACGGCCCGTGACGTCCTGAAAACGGAGGCCGAAGGAATCCTTCACCTCATGGATCACATGGATGATTCCATTTGTGGGGCGGTGGAGTGGATTTATGACACCAGCGGCAGAGTCATCGTGACCGGCATCGGCAAGTCGGGCATCGTGGGCAGGAAAATCGTGGCGACGCTGAGCAGCACGGGAACACCCTCCTTTTTTTTGCACCCCGCCGAAGCCATGCACGGAGATCTTGGAATGGTGCGCAGCGACGACATCGTTCTGGCTTTGTCCAACAGCGGGGAAACCGATGAACTCAACATGATCCTTCCCAGCCTCAAGAGGACCGGAACCCGCATCATTGCCTTCACGGGCAACTTGAACTCCACCTTGGCACGCAACTGCGACCTGGCCCTGTACACCGGTGTCCAGAGAGAGGCCTGTCCTTTCGGGCTTGCCCCCACGGCCAGTTCCACCGCCCAGCTTGCCATGGGCGATGCTCTTGCTGTGGCTCTCATCAAGATGAGAAATTTTCAGCCAACGGATTTCCGCCGTTTTCATCCCGGCGGCCACCTGGGAGAACGCCTTCGGGTGCCCCTCTTTGAGGTGATGAAACAAGACGACGCCATCCCCAAGGTGGAGGAAAACACACTCATTGCGGACGCCCTCAAGGAAATGAGCCGAAAAGGGGTGGGGGCAACCCTTGTGGTGAACTGCGAGGGCCGGCTCACCGGAATCTACACCGACGGCGATCTGCGAAGAACCCTCAATCAGGTCCCTGACTGGCACTCCAGGTTCATTGTGGAGGTCATGACTCCAAATCCCATGTGCATTGTTTCCGAAAGGTCCGTTGCCGATGCTTTGGAGATGATGGAGCAGAACCTCATCACCGTGCTCCCGGTGGTCTCCGCATGCGGCGCACTCAAGGGCATTCTGCACCTGCACGATCTTTTGGGCAAAGGCCGCATCAGGTTCACCGCATAGAGACCGCCTCATCTTCCTTCCGGCACACCGCTTTCCATGGATGGACCCGACTTCACACGAAGTCGCTCAAGGATCCACAAATCTTGAGTCGGACGCCGTTTCCTTCATCTTCTGAATGTTATGGGCGAGCCACCCTTCCTTTTGTGTGACATGAACATCCATTTGAGTCACATATGGTTTTATGTCCAAAAGTGGAGTACCATCCAAAATGTCCACATCCACAATGTGAAGGACACTTCCCTCGATTTCTACTAGCCGGACGATGGAGAGGCCTATGGCATTGGGGCGCCTGGGGGCACGTGTGGCAAAGACTCCGCGGTGCTTTGTGTCCATGAAAGGGATCACCTGAAGGTCAAACCCTTGTGAGAGATGAAAATGGTAAATCAGATAGATGTGCGAAAAACCCTCCAGGTCCTTCAAACCGGAACGGTAGGTCTCCTCAAGCTGAATCTTGCCCGGAATGTCCCTGGCGGCCGACGACTGAATGGGCATGCCTTCCCTCGTCTTGAAGGGTGAATGAACGGTTCCGATAGGATGAAACGCGATGCTTTCGTCCATGCATGAATCCTTTCTGTTGGTTTGCGGGCAAAATGAAGTGAACTCCGGATAAGTCCATGTATACTCAAATCATTTATTTCGTGATCGCACTGTCCCTTTTCGGCCTGCAGCAGCCGGGAACTCAACCCGTTCTTCCTGCTCACGCCACCCTCCTGGCTGCCCTCGGTCTTCTTGGAATCTACGGCCTCTTTTGCCGGATCCTCTACGGCAAGCTCATTCAGTTCGTGAAGGCCGATGTTCCCCGCTCATGGGCCATGGCAAGGCACCACACTCTTCAAAACCTCCTGTCTCTGCTGGCTCTCTTCTTTCTCGCCCTCAACGTCTACGTGCTCAACATCAAGTATCACCTGGTCAAGATTCCCCTCATCGGAGAATCACTCACGGCAACGGGTTTGGCGGCCCTTTTCATCTATGGCCTTCACTTGACGGTCATGTGGTGTCAAAGCCATGTTGCCCATGTCATGCTTCATGACTCCAGGTTGACAAAAAGGGCCTACGTCAAGAGCCAGTGGACCTTCAGCCTTGGAATTCTCGCGCCCTGGCTCGTCATATCCCTTGCCATTGACTTGATGGTGGCCATGGGACTGGGAGATCTGCTCGACGCAACCTGGGGCCAGGTGGTCTTGCTGGGTTCCCTGATGCTGTTTTTCATGCTCCTGGGGCCTTGGCTTGTCGTCCGCCTCTGGCGGTGCGAACCTGTTTCAGATCCCCACTCACTGCGGGAGATGGAAGCGTTTTGCCGTGAACACAGGTTCCCGGTGGCCAACCTGTACCAGTGGCCTGTCATGGGGGGCGAATCACTCACTGCAGCCATCATCGGCATTCTTCCACGATTGAGATACATCCTCATCACCAAGGGGTTGCTGGCCATTTTAAACAAGGAGGAATTGCGGGCGGTCATGGCTCACGAAATGGGACACGTTCGCCGGCTTCACCTTCCTTTTTTCCTTCTGCTTTTCATCGTGTTCTTTGTCTTTGCCTACTCTGCCAATGATGTGCTCGTGCTGTGGCTTCTTCAAAACACCGCGCTTTTTGCGTGGAGCACCGGGGAAGACAGTTGGAGGCAAACACTGTTCTCATTGATTTATGGACTCCCCTTCCTTTTCATGCTGCTCCTCTATTTCCGATTCATCTTCGGGTTTTTTTTGAGGAACAGTGAACGCCAGGCAGACCTGTATGCCATGGAACTGCTGGGGAATCCCTATGGCCTGGTCACTTCTCTGAAAAAGATTGCTCTTTTCAGCGGAAACACTGAAGACGCGCCGAGCTGGCACCATTACAGCATTGGGGAGCGCATCGCATTTCTCCTTGACGCTTTTCACGACATGAGGGCGCGCCGGAAACACCATTTGAAACTTTATTCCATGGCGGGTGTTTTCTTTGTGGTCACCGCCGGGGCCACCTACTCCCTGAACCAATTTCAGCACACAGACTCTTTTGCGGCCTGGCAGAGGACGGCACAGCTCAATATTTTGCAGGAAGCGCTGCAAAGGGAATCACACAATGCCACGCTGCTGGGGGCATATGCAGGAGTTCTCCTTGAAAACAAGGCTTATGAGGAAGCAGAAGCCATGCTTCTCAAGGCACTGAGCATTGACCCCGAACATGCGGTCAACCTCAACAACCTGGCCTGGCTGTACGCCACAGCCCCTGAACCTTTTTTCAACCCGCAAAAGGCGGTCAAGCTGGCGGAAAAAGCGGCTCAACTGGAACAGGAACCCTACATTCTGGATACCCTTGCGGAAGCTCATTACGCCAAGGAACAGTATGTCGAAGCCATTGAGATCATTCAAAAAGCAATCGACCAGAAACCTTCCGGTCTGGAATACTACCTCCAGCAGGAACAGAAGTTCAGAGAAGCTTTGGAGTTTTCCGAAAACGGGAAGGAAAGCTTCTCTGATGGCCCATGAAGCCTTGGGAGTGGTTCCCGGCAGCCGGGGGAAAGGAGAAAGTGGGGGGGCAGGGCATATTTTCCAGCATAAAAGACGCGGAAGCTCCCTGAATGATGCCCGATTGGTTTTCAGTGAGCGCTGGCGCTGTGAGAAGATGCAGCGGGTTGGAAAGGGGTGGAGGACGATGTCAGTTCAAAGGGCTTTGGGGAAGTGCGGCAACGTCAATCAGAGCCGGCCCATCACGCCCATGAGGTGCAAGACTTCGCTGAGGGGCGCATTGAGATTTGCCCGATGATTGGCAAAGATGCCATCCAGCCTCGAATTCATGACATACCAGGGATTGATTTCTTCCGCCCGGTCCAGCTGACGAAGAATCTGATCCATCATTTCAATACCGTACAAAGTGCTTTCCAGGGGGGTCTCAAAGCCCACTCTCACCACCTTGAGAATTTCATAGTACACGTGGGCAACTCCCTTTGCATAATAGAACTGATCGTCCGTCTCGAACCACCCCACCGGTGAGGCCACCAAAGTCTTGTTCACATTTCCCAGGAGGTCTTTGTAGGTTCCCATGAGAGCGAGCAGAGTATCCTTCCGGTAGTAGAAGCTTCTCTCTCCGCTTTCGAGTTTGGCGATAAATTCATTCAAATGCTTGATGGCCTTGGAATAGGACTTCTCTGCCGAGGGAAACATGAAGCGGGTGGGACTGATCATGAGATGAGCCAGGGCTTCCTCCAGGTCTGGATCATAACTGTCCGCTTCCCCCAATCGGGTGAGGCTGTCTTTCAACCGCAGGGTTGTGAAACGCAGCGCCTCGAGGACGCCCAGTTGAAAGTTGTTCACATTGTCCGTGAGGCGGCCGATGAGGATGTCATTGGGGCGCCAACCCAAAAAGCGTTCGTTGAGTTCATGGTCGAGCAGTGCGATCATCGTCTCGACAAAACTCACACCCGCAACGGGAGAAATTTCGGGCAAGCGGACACCCTCCACTTCCCCTTCCCCGTAGTAGGCTTCCTCGGATGTGCCAAAATCGGCCATGGGATTCAGGTTGCGCGAGGAGGCTGCCAGAAAGGCCACCTGCTCCCCAAGGACTTCCACTGAAGATTGGGGGGTTGCAGTGAAAGACGCCGTTTCCTGTGCCTTCTGCAACTGTTCCGAAGGTCGGGCTTCCGCCTCTTTGGTCCCTTGAACATCCCCGTCAAAGGGAAGTGCGGCCAAAGATTTTTGATCAGCAGGTTCTGCAGGAGCGGTTTTGCCCTCTTTCAACTCCCCAATTTCACCCTGCAAACCCTGTTGGGCAAAGGTGAGGAATCGCTGAGGAATGCCAGCCGTTTGGGAAAAGATCAGCAGGACACAAGCTGAAGCGAGCAGGTATGCCCACCAGGATCGACTTGAAAAACCTGGACCGCCTGGCGGTTTTTGCCCTTCGTTCCGGGCCTTTGCACCTCGCATGCTTCGCTCCTCGTTGTGTGATCGGGAAGGATGATTCAGGGGGTTCTCATGTATGTGGCACACGCATCCGTGGACTCCCAGGCAGAGACGCTGTGTACCCAGTGAATCTCCGTGTCGAGCCTTGAAGACAAACCTTCGAAAAGAAAGCGGGCGATGTTTTCGGAAGAAGGATTTTGATCCTGAAAGAAGGGATGGTCATTCAGGTAGCCATGATCCAGTTCTGCCAGAAGGTTCCGGGTGGCAAGCTTCACCTCCCCAAAATCGATCAAAACGCCACTCGCTTCCAGTTGAATGCCTCTCAGCACCACTTCGATCTTCCAGTTGTGGCCATGAAGGTTCTCGCACCGCCCGCGGAAATTTCGAAGCTGATGAGCTGCAGAGAAGTCGCTGATGATTTTCAGCTCATAGATTCCTTGCTGGCCGCTGTCTCTTGTGCCCAACTCAGAGCCTCCTCACCAAAATCGACCTGCATGCAAAACCTCTCCTTCACCAGTTTCATGAGTTCCGTCACTGGCATATATTCTTCTCAGCATCAAATGTTTCAAAACAGTGCATGCGGCAAAAATGGTTCTGTCCACAATGGGTTGACCACATTTAGCCGAAAGGGCCTGCTTTGTCAAATCCAATCCCTTCAATCCAATCCCTTCATGATGCTTTGAGGCACAGCATGAAAGAAACGGTCATTTTGAGGTTGACTCCAGGAGCATTTTCCATTACATATCACCCTGCCTGTGGCGGTGTAGCTCAGTCGGTCAGAGCATACGGCTCATATCCGTAGTGTCCGGGGTTCGAAACCCTGCACCGCCACCAAAAACCTGAAACAATGGGGTTCTTCACTCACGGGTGAGAACCCTATTTTTTTGTTGAAAAACAATGGATTGTATTTTAATAAATGATTTTTGGAATTTATAGGAGCGCCCCAATCGTTTTCACACGGCGTCCCCTGAAAAAGGTGCGCATTCAGTGAGAGAGGAATCACCATGACGCTGACAAAGGCCCATATCGTGGAAAATTTATTTGCCAAAAACATCTTCACCAAGACAGAGTCCGCTGAGATCATCGAAACCCTGTTCGAAATTGTGAAACAAACCCTCGAGGAAGGGGAAGATGTTCTGATCAGTGGCTTTGGCAAGTTCAGCGTCAAGGAAAAAAACCAGAGGCGGGGACGAAACCCTCAGACGGGGGACCCCATCATGCTCTCCCCCCGAAAGGTGGTGACCTTTAAATGTTCGGGGGTGCTCAGGGAGAGGATCAATGAGGGCAAATGATCTGCTGCCTCTTCAGGGCAGATTCAAAAAAGCGAAAGAGTTTTCTCCGGGGGCCGCGAGTGCTTTTTTCCGGCTTGGGCCAGGCTGAACCCGCTGAACCCCATGAACGGTCCTGAACCCGCCTCATGAAACAGGGCGGGGTTTTCCCGTGAGGACAAGTCCAAGCCGGAAGAAGGAAGTCTTCCCTCTCCCTTTGTTCCCCTTTCCCGCCAGGTCAAATGGTCAGGCAACTCCGTTCCAGCCGACGGCTCACATATTCCAGCTGTTGCTTGAACCTGTTGTTCTTTCCGTCAATTTCCTTCAACACTCCGTTCACTGCATACAGCACGGAACTATGACTACGGTTGAACATCCTGCCAATGGCGCTCAAGGAGTCCGTGGTGTATTGACGGCAGAGGTACATGCCAATTTTCCTTGCCAGCGCTATGTCTTTGCGCCTCTGGGGGGACGTGAGCTGATCCATGGTCACCTGGAAGGATGCGCAAATGATTTTTTGAATGTGTTCCACGGTGATTTTGGGCAGATTGTCGAGCATGGTCTGAGTGACTTCGCGGGCCAATTCCAGGGACAGGGGCACTCCCAGAATACTCGTCTTGGCCATTATTCCCACCAGACAGCTTTCAATTTGCCGCACATCTCCCGTCATCCGCTCAGCGAGGAATTCCGCCACCTCCATGGGGATGGGCAGATTTTCAGATTTCGCTTTGCGTTTGATGATTTCCAGCCTCGTGCGAAAATCAGGAGTTTCAATGGGTGCCATGAGACTCCCGCACAGTCTTGACTTGAGTTCGCCAGAGAGCTTTGGAATGTCCCTGGGATGTGAATTGCCGGTGCAAAGCACATGTTTTCCCCGGTCCATCAGCTCATCAAGAGTATAAATCAGTTCGCTTTGCACCTTTTCCTTGCCGCTCAAAAACTCCACTTTCTCCAGCAGAAGGACGTCACAGCCCACGCGGAATTTATTCTTGAAAGCCTCGATGCTTCCATGCTTGAGAGCAAAGATCATTTCGTTGGCGAACTGTTCGGCTGTGACGTATTGGACTCTGAGCGACGGATTGCTGGAGACAAACTGATTTCCCACGGCATGGGACAGGTGGCTCTTGCCAAGCCCTGTTTCGGAAATGAGATAGAGAGACTGGTTGTGGAACTGAGAACCATTCACCATGGCCATGGATGCCGCATAGGCAAAATGATTGGAGTTTCCCACCACAAAATGGTCAAAGGTGAATCGAGGATTGAAAGAAGGCCCTGATCTCTTGATCAGGTCATGGAAAGAGATTTGCCGGGGCCCCGTTTGATCCTCATCCTGCACACTCTGAACATAGCCCTCCCGAATGATCTGGTATTCGATGTGCTCCAGCTTGGGAAACAGTTCCCGTGCGGCAGGAATGAGCCGCTCTTCCAGCTTCTCTTTCAACCATTCGATGTGAAACCGGTTTCTGCATCCCAGGACCAATGCGTTTTGCTCAATCCCCATAGGCTCTATGGTCGAAACCCAAAGATCATACTGACCCTTGGACAGGAATTTCTGAAGACTTTTTTTGATCTGCTGCCATTCTTTGTCCATACTAAAGCTTTTCCCTTTCAAACATTGACAGTCAAAATCTGTTGTTCCGTCTTCCCAACCGCAAGAATCAGCTTCTCTTCAGGAGCGAGACCACTGGAAAGCCTCGTTTCCGGGGCAGAAGCCGAATCGAAGACAGGCGAAGTCTTCCATAACCCGTAAAAGTCCAGCAGGACGGAGGAAAAAACAGCATGAGGAAAGTGTTTTTCGATGTGGACCGCATCGGTTTGCGTGTCGGTCGGAACTGTTCATATCGGAGATTCCCGGACGGGTCAAAGGCGATATGGTCAATTTCAAAGAAGTTCAAAAGAGATCATTCGGAGTAAAGAATTTGTCACAATCCATGGATGTTACGAGTCGGCGGCGCTTAACATGTTGACACCTCTGCAAATTCTCAAATTCAGAGTTTTACATAAATTTCGAGACTTTATGCAACAATTGAAAGGATCCTTCTTCACAAAGTTCAAATCAATCTTTGTTTTTCTCGTTTTTTCTCAGAAAAACTCCTTCCTCCGAAATGCCGTTTCCTTCACAAAGGGAAGTCGCAGTGTGGACAAAGAGTTAGGGTTTCCAATACTTTTCATTTTTATGACAGATCCACCTTCAGCGCTCCCCTTCCTCCAAAGCGCTTTGCGGGCTTGAAGGGCGTCCGTGACATGAACCGCATTTTTCCACTTCCCCTTTCTCCTCCTCTGCTGATTTTTTTCTCCTGATGTGATTATATAAGGTCCTGATCCTGACCTCATTCTTTTAAAGGGACCTCCTTCATGCCCGTTTCATGCATTCCTTCCCGGGGACAGTGCCTGGCTCTCATAAGACAGCATGAGATGCCTCCACACATACAGCGCCACAGTTTCATGGTGGCAAAATTTGCCCACTACCTTGGAAAACTGCTCCAAAGAAAGGGTCAACCCATCCATGGTGAACTTGTCCACTCGGCCTCCCTCCTCCATGACATCGGAAAGGCTCGCAGTCTCGAAACGGGCGAAAAACACGGGGAACTGGGAGCCAGGATAGTCGAGGAGTGGGGATACCCTGCGGTTGCCCCCATTATACGGGAGCACACCACAATGGATTGGCAGCGTGCCCGGGGACCGCTCAACGAGTCCATCCTTGTCAATTATGCGGACAAACGCGTTCGGCATGACCAGGTGGTGACCCTCAGGGAACGCTTCATGGACCTGGCCAACCGATATGGCAAGACACCGGAGCAGCGAGCCGGCATTTTGAGCAAACTCAGCTTGTATGAGGAGATTGAGCGAAGGGTTTTTAACTGCCCGAATCACTTTTACACCTGTGATGGGTCACCTTTTATCGCAGAGGGGGACTTTGAAAAGAAGTCTCAGGGGTGAAAAGAGGACAGACTCAGGAAATGGAGATCACAATGACCGAAAAGATGATCAGAATCGCCCTCTTGTCCGGGGGAAAATCAGCAGAGCGGGAGGTTTCCATAAAAAGTGGTGATCAGGTTTTTAGCGCCCTGGACAAAAATCGCTATGTCATCACCCGCTATGACCCGAAAGAGGACCTCCCCAGGCTGGCGAGAGATGCAGACTCCATCGACGTGGCGCTCATCATTCTTCATGGCAGGCTGGGAGAGGACGGCACCATTCAGGGATTTCTGGACTCCCTGGACATACCCTATCAGGGAAGCGGCGTTCTGGGCAGTGCCATGGCCATCAACAAGGTCATCAGCAAAGAACGGTATGTTCAAAAAGGCATTCCCTCAGCTCCCTATGTGGTTGCCGGAAAAGGCAATGCGATGGATGAGGAAAAGATTCTGAAGGAATTGGGATTGCCGGTGGTGATCAAACCGGAGCACGAAGGCTCCAGCATCGGCCTCAGCATTGTTCGAAAGAGGGAAGATCTTCAGGAAGCCCTCAGGAAAGCCTGGCAATTTGACGCGAGGTGCCTCGTGGAGAAGTTCATCGAGGGCATTGAAGTGACGGGAGCGGTGCTGGGAAACGAGGACCTGGAGGCTTTGCCTCTCGTGGAGATCATTCCCGGGGAGAAATACGATTTTTTTGATTACGAGGCCAAGTACACGCCCGGAGCCACCAAGGAAATCTGCCCCGCAAGACTTTCCCCCGAGATCACGGCGAAAGCTCAGGAGTATGCCCTTCGAGCCCATCGGGCACTCCATTGCCGGGGCTACAGCAGAACGGACATGATCGTGGATGGAAGCCAAATCTACGTGCTGGAGACAAACACCATTCCCGGCATGACAGAAACAAGCCTGTACCCTCAGGCAGCTCAGGGAGCGGGATATTCTTTCTCCGGTCTCCTGGATAAACTCATTGAACTGGCCCTCGAGCGCTCACGAGACCGGTGAAACACTGGGAAGTTTTGAAATTTGACGGCATTTTCGCGCATGGCTCTCAGCCACCACTTCCAGAAAACTTTCATCCAACGGCTTTTCTGTGGAGACCGTGATGAGCATGGCCGCATCTGTGTCCCTCAGGGGTTCATATTCCGCTGCCAGAGCATCCAGATGCTGAAGGCGTGCGTCGGAGGCGCCCGTGTGTGTTTCGCGCTCCATGAGCCTTTGCCTGATGCGCTCCACTGAAGCCCGGCACTCTATGAAAATCATGTTGGTGTCGAGATCACCCGCAAGCTGGCGTGCATCGTCACGCCACTTGCGGTGGCTGAACGTGCCATCGAGGATCACCGACCGTCCCCTTTCCAGGCTCTCCTGGGCCATCAAAAGCATTCTGCCGTAGACCCGGTGGCGGAAAGAAGACCGATACAAGCCTTTGCCGAAAGGCACCACCTCGCTGTCCTGTGCAGACATTCCCGCTGCTTCCTTTCTCACGCGGTCTGACTGAATGAGGGGCACATGCAGCGTCTGGGACAGTTTCTCCGCAAGGGTTGACTTTCCACTGGCGGGAAGACCACAGAAGACCCACAAGGTGGGCCGTCCGAATCCCAGAGCATAGGTGTTTGCCTGCTGCAGGTAATGCCCGGCAGCATCTCTTTGAAGACTGCGCTGCTCCTCCGTACGTGAACCAGCAAAGCTGAAACACGCCACCTTCAGCTTGACCACAGCCCTGTAGGCGGCATAGAAATCGATGAATCCATACAAACCATGATCGCCACTGGATCGAACAATTGCCTTCAGAAGGACAAAACCCAGATCCATGTGCCCCAGCCGATCCAAATCCATATAAAGGAAGGAGATGTCCGAAGCCACATCGCCATATCGAAAACGGTCATTGAATTCGATGCAGTCGATCACCTGAATGACATCTTCCAGGTAGACGTGTTCCGCCCGAAGGTCCCCGTGTCCGTCCACGACACAACCCGACCGGACGCGCTCTTTGAAGGCATTTTCATGGTTTCGGAAGAAGGCGCGGCTCACTTCCCTGATGAACTGCCATCGCTCGTCATTGACGAGATCACCCACAAAGGGATGAACCTGATCAAAATTCTCCTCCATGTTCATGGAAATGACATGAGGATCCCCGAAACGGCTGATCTCTTCACCGCCAGAGGAACTGGCATAGAACTGTCCCAAACGCTCTCCCAGGTCTTGCATGTGGCTCTCTTGGATCACCCCCTTTTTCAGAAGCACCTCGAGATTGCTCTCCTCGGAAAGCTGCCGCATCTTGACCACATGATCCAGCACCCGCCCCTGTCCGCCAAGCCTTATCTCTCCCCCGGCATCCTGAACAATCTCGACCACCCCTTCATAGACCTGGGAGGTCAGCCGCTGGTTCAACAGCACCTCCCTGTGGCAGTATGTCCTTCGTGCCTCAAGGCTTTCGAAATCCAGGAAGCCGAAGTTGACCGGTTTTTTAAGCTTGTAGACCCAATCACCCGTGAGAAAGACCGCAGAAATATGAGTCTCCCGTTTTTCCAGGCGTGTCACGGCATGGGGGTAAAAGCCGGGAAGGCTCATGGCGCGACAGATTTTTTCGAAGGTTTCCTGTCCATTCATGGCATTCACGAACCGGGGATTGCTGGGTTGAAGGGATAGGTCTTCTTCACTGCAGGCGTCACCGGCCTGGAAAAAATCCATTCCGTTTTTCTATGCAAGCATAAGCGCTATGATTGTGAATGGACTCAAAGTTTTCCACGGCCACCTTGAACCAGGTGATGTTTCTGTCCTGTTCGAGCTGCTTGGCAATGTCACGCACCACATCCTCAACAAACTTTGGATTTCCATAGGCCTTCTCGGTGACATATTTTTCGTCGGGGCGCTTCAAAACAGAGAATACGTCGCAGGAAGCGGCCCCTTCGACGAGTTCCACCAAATCCTCGATCCAAACGAACTTTGTGAACCGCACAGCAAGACGCACCACTCCTCTCTGGTTGTGCGCGCCGTGTCTGCTGATTTCTTTGGAACAGGGACAGACGGTGGTTATGGGGACATTCACCTCCGAAATGAGATCGAAATCGCTTTTGCGCCCTATGGAGCCTGAGATACGGCACATGTACTCCATGAGTCCCGCTGAAGCGGTCACAGGAGAAAGTTTTTTCATGAAATAGGGAAAACTGATTTCCAGGTGAGCGGATTCAGAATTGAGCCTCTCCTGCATGGCTTTCAAAATGGTCGAATATTCCCGAATGTCCAGGTTGCCGTGAAACTCATTGAGAATCTCAATGAAACGACTCATGTGAGTCCCCTTGAATTCCCTGGGCAGACTCACATACATGTTGATGAACGCAACCGTGTGCTGAAGACCGTTGCACTTGTCCATCACCGTGACAGGATAACGGATGTCTTTCACCCCCACCTTGTCCACGTTGATATTTCTATGGTCAACCTGGCTCTGCACATCGATCATGGGCCACAGATTCCTCGCATGAGTCGCAAATCACAGGTCTTCAACCATTTTTTGCAGATTTTCTGCAACTTCAGAAAGGCCTTTCGTGCTCTCCGGTCCGAGTGCCGGGGGAAAACTGCCCATCATGTCCGCATCGATGATCCGCTCATCATAGGGAATGAAACCCAGGAAAGCGTAGTCTTTCATGTTCTCAAGGAGAAAGCTTTTGTCCCTGTCACTTCGAACCTTGTTGCCCACCATGCAAATTTTGGTCAGACCCAGGTCAGCCCCCAGTTCCTTTATGCGGCGAGCAGTCTCCATGCTGCGGCGGCCGGGTTCGACCACAACGAGGAGGCAATCCACGGCCTGTGAAGTGGATCTTCCCAGGTGTTCGATTCCTGCCTCCATGTCCATCACGATCAATTCGTCACGCCCGAGGATCAAATGCTGCACAAGATTCTTGAGAAGGACATTTTCCGGGCAGGCGCAGCCCATTCCCCCCTTTTTCACGCCTCCCATGACCATCAACTTCACATTGTTTCCACAGGGAACGGCCAGCTTGTCAGGGAGGTCATCCACTTTGGGATTCATTTTGAAAAACCCCCCGAAACCTCCGGGAACGGACTCCGTTCTCTCTGCGATCAGTTCCTTCATGTTCGCAACGGGGACGATCTGGGAAATGTCACGCACACCAAGAGCATTTCCCAGGTTGGCATCGGGATCTGCGTCGATGGCCAGCACTGATTTGCCATGATCCGCAAACCACCTCGCCAGGAAAGCCACGAGAGTGGTTTTTCCAACACCGCCTTTACCACTGACAGCAATCTTCAAAGACGATCCTTTCAAACAATGTGTCCATGAACTCATCGTGATCCATGACCGCACAAGGTGTGATTTTACATCCAGGGATCAAGGATCAGTGTGTTTCTTCCTTCCGAACAGGCAAATACCTCGCGCGCACTTGAAGCGAACCAGTTTCACGGCGGATTATACCGTTTGAAACTCCATCGAATCAACAGGAACGTATGGACCGTAACAAGAAGAGCAGTGAGTCGGGCCAAATGGTTCCACTTGAAAATGCACGGAATTGTGATTACCAAATGATGAAGGAAAAGGTTTCTATCGTTCCATCAAAGAGGCCAACTGCCCATTGCGGGTTAAACCGTCGTTGAAAAAATGGAGTCTCAATATGCAATGCAAAACACTCACGAAGGACATGCTGGTAAATCCCATTGAGATCAATGTATCCCAGTCCCTCAATCTTTCGGAGGCCATGGAGATTGCCGCCACAAAAGCGTCCCAGATATTGGAATCTCCCATGTTGCTGGCTTGGCTCAACGGGAAAACCGGCGAATTTTCTCCCAAGGTCGAATGTTGCAGCGAACTGAAGCCCGGGTGGCTTGTTTATGCAGAATCCAGAGGGGGAGACACGGTGATCGACATCAACGACGAGGAATTTGTTTTCGTCTACAGAGAGTCACAATCGTGAATGGGGTCTTCAGAATGCATTCCCCGCAAAAAACCTGGACCGGCATGGACATCACCTTGCCTCCTTTCACAAAGAGAGGCCTGCCGCGGGGGCGGCAGGCCTCTTTCACAAACGTTTCCTCAGGGCACGACGCAGTGAGCGATCTTAATTATTCCGCTTCCAGCATGCCCTGAACTTCCAGCAGGCGCCGGTTGGCCACTTCATCAGTGGAGTAGTCAGGAAGAAGGATGGGTGCCACAACGGGGCTTTCTATGCCCGCGTCAGCAAGTTCCTTTTCATATTTGACCACATGATCCATCGTGAGCTTCTTGACCTCAACACCGCCCTTCACATATTCCGCTGCAACGATTCCCGCACGACGGCCAAAGGTGATGACGTCCTGAAGGCTGTTGCCCATGAGGCGGTTCTCTCCGTGAACGCCACCCGTGCACTCCCCAGCGCTGTACAAGCCGGGGATGACCGTGCGGCAGTCTCCGTCGATGGCGATGCCGCCATTCTGGTAGTGAAGCGTTGGATAGACCAGCATGGGTTCTTTGCTGATGTCGATGCCATGGCGTTCGAACTGAATGAACTTGGCCGGCAATTCCCGGCGCACGGTGCCCTCTCCATGGAGCATGTCAATCATGGGAGAATCCAGCCACACACCATACCGGCCTGTGGGAGTCAGAACGGCTTTGCCCACTTCCAGGGCTTCCTTGATGATTTCTGCAGATTCCACATCCCGAGGTTCGAGGGGGAAGCAGAACTGTTCCCCTTCCACGTTCAGGACGTGAGCGCCCAGGCCACGCACTTTTTCCGTGATGAGAAGGCCCACATTTTGCTCGGGATAGGAAACGCCCGTGGGATGGTACTGGGTGGACCACATGCAGGTGGTGCCCACACCGGCGCGGTAACAGAGAACCACTCCGTCCATGGTCGCCCCATAGTGGTTGGTGCAGGCGAAGCCCTTGATGTGAAGGCGTCCGTTGCCGCCCGTGGCGATGATGGTGGCTTTGGCGCGGCAGATGAAGAATTCGCGGGTTTCCATGTTGTAGAGAATGGCGCCGCCGCACTTGCCTTCTTCATCGATGAGCAACTCCACCGCGGGAGTGAATTCAATGGTGGTGATTTGATCGGAACGGCTCCTGGCTTCATCCCTCAACACACGCATGATTTCAGCACCCGTCATGTCACCCGCGGAGTTCATGCGCTTGCGGGAAGAACCACCAAAGTGGCGCGACACCAGGCGGCCATCGGGATGCTTGTTGAACATCATTCCAAGGCCTTCAAGCCAGTTGATGGACAAGGGAGCATCATGAGAGAGGGTGGCCACCAGGTCAGGCTGATTGGTGAAATGGCCCCCACCGATGGTGTCCATGTAATGGTAAAAAGGAGAGTCGCACTCGTGAACCGCTGCCTGAATACCTCCTTCAGCCATCATGGTGTTGGCATCGCCGTGACGGAGCTTGGTGACCATGACCACGCTGCAGCCTGCATCGGCCGCGAGAAGAGCCGCCGAGTTGCCCGCGCCTCCGGCACCGATGACCAGCACGTCCGTGTCCACGTCCACTTTGTCCAGCTTGACGTGTTCCGGGCGAAGCATGGACCGGGATTCCAGAAGCATCGCCACCTCTTCCGGCAGAACGAGTCCCTTGTCGGGACCGGTCTTCACAGGACGGCGACCTTCCTTCTGATAGTCGGGATGAAACTTTTCGAGCACAACGGCTCTTTCTTCCAGTGAAAGAGCAGGAAAGTTCTCACCTTTGCGGGCCATTTCCAAACGCTTGGGGCGTGTTTGCTCAACCCTTTTGATCAATTCCTTCAGTTCCGGAGTGTAACCCATGTTCTATTCTCCTCATTTCCCTCATGATATTGGAAAAGGTTTGTGACGATTTTTCTTGTTGGGTCCTTTTTCTCACTACAGGTATTGCGTGTCCTGAGGTGTCCAGGTGCCATTGGGAGCCAGATCGGGTTCACGTTCCCTTTCCTTGTAGAGCTTTTCGAGTTCCTCGTGCGGCATCTTCTGAAGCTTGGTCAGAATTTCATCGTATTTTCCTGCATTGATGTCATCGACACGCTTTTGCAGGTGCTCCGCTTTGGGCATGATGTATTTGCCATAGAGGCGCCGGGCGAGCTGGGCGATGTGATATTGGGGGATTTCGCCCATGCAGCGGCTGGCGCACATGCCGCACTGAATGCAGTCAAAGGAAATTTCAGCCGCCCGTTCGATGTCGCCCTGTTTGAGGGCTGAAATGTATCCCAGCACATCCACATTCATGGGGCAGGCCTTGGTGCAGTTGTTGCAGGCCACACAGCGAAAGAGTTCGGGATAGAGGGCGTTGATCACATCGGGTCTGGCCTCGAGATCTTCCAGTTTATAAACCGCGCGGTTGGCAGGGTAGAAAGGAATCTGGG
>Ga0207421_10001773_pt1 | contig 27510 bp, 26 predicted proteins | sample SodLakKL_010_SED_4_FD_187542 | JGI IMG/M metagenome (GOLD analysis project Ga0207421, IMG submission 187542) | Alkaline sediment microbial communities from Lake Tanatar, Kulunda Steppe, Russia - 8KL_010_SED (SPAdes) (version 2) | ecosystem: Environmental > Aquatic > Non-marine Saline and...
TGAGAACCCTTGGGTTCGTGAGTCAATCTGCGATTGACGAGCGGTTAGAATTTTGAATATCATGAGAAATTCTGACCAGAATCCCCGATCGGGCATGAAAAAGAAGAACATAGATAAAATGAGACAAACGGCTATGATGATTCTTTAGTATCCCATATTTTAGGTGGAAAATAGAGATATGCAATAAATATGGAAACTAAGGCTCCAAAAACATCGAATATCAGATCATAAACAGTATCCTCTAAACCGGCCTGCAGTCTTGTTCCAAAACTTAGATCGAAAAGGAATTCCCCTATCTCCCATATGACCCCGACGGGTACCATAAATATAAGAACAAATAAAGGAAGCATCCAGGGGATAATATACAGTGTTTTCGAGATCTTATTAACGTAGACGAGCACCAAGAATATCAAGACAGCCACCACGGTTCCAGACAGTAGATGTGTTATCTCTGCCCACCATCCTATAAGCTGATAAAAGCCTAAGGGTCTGCCCACTGAATAGATGAAGAGGACCGCTGAGACCCATAATGTAAAAAGTGGTGGAATGCTCCTTTTCGTATCCCTTGAAAAAACATCGGGATATATGGTCAGTAGAAAAGAAAATATAGCCCAACCTGCGACACTCGCACTGTTCACCATCATACCATATATCACCGTCACCAATATTCCTATCTGTAATATCCTCGCGATGAAAAGAAACCAGCGATTATCATACCTACAAAATGCTAAATTCAGGATCTTTAAAAAATCCTCTTTATGATCTCTTTCTTTTGCCGTTCTTTCAAAATAAGTCTTGATCCTCTCCAAACCCGGAGCTTTTGTCTCTTTTAGATAGTTTTTTAACCGATTCCCTATGAATATACTGAATATCGATATCCACAGCAGGTCAGACATGAAGTGGAGATTCCCTTCAAGTAGCTCAGTACCGAGAAACTGATCGCTGATAAATCTACCTATCTCTAAGATGGTTGCGGCTCCTATGGTGAACAAGATCACAAAAACGATCGTGAAGTGAAAATTGGGACGAAAAGAGGTATGATGTTCCAAATTCAAAATGATCGTAAATCCGAGAATCGAGATCACGATAGCGAAGAAAATGCTCCTGAATATGAAGTAAATATCTATCACTCTGGCGATCCCGCTAGCTCCGAGCAATAACGGAAAAAGTGTCCAAAGGAACAAGTCGTTCTTCAACAAATAAAACCTATATTCGTCTTTCTCTTCCATCTCGATCTTAGATACGCCCCACATCAGAACCATATAAAGAATAGAGGTCGTGATCCAAAGTATGTCCCGCCTGTAGAGGGATATAAGCAGACTAGAAGCTCCAACAAATACTACGCACAGTAAGAGATTCCTCTCCTCGCTACTCCTCAGCATATTGACTTCTAAAGCTGATAACATCGATATAATTTTTTTGAGTGCAGGATTTTTTTCAATTTCTACTATCACATCAACCGAGGGGTTCTTTACTCTTCAACATCTTCTTGAAATCCTTTTCTTCAAGTATCACCGTACCCTCTTCTCTAGCGTTTTCCAATTTAGACCCTGGATTTTCACCTACTACCAGGTAATCCGTTGCACCGCTGACACTGGAAGTTACCCTTCCACCAAATTTTTCCACCAGCTCCGAAGCTTCGTTTCTCGTGTATTCGTCCAGTGCACCGGTGAAGACGAATCTTTTATCATCTAAGAACTGTTCAAATCTTTCTTCTTCTTCAGTTTCCATCTTGACACCGAGCTGCTTAAGATCTTCGATCATTTTTCTGTTCTGTTCATCCTGGAAGAAGCGCATCACGCTTTCGGCTGTCTCTGGTCCTATCTCGTTTATCTGCAAGAGTTCTTCTTCACCTGCATCTATAAGTTCATCCATAGAATCAAAATGTTTCGCCAAAACGTCCGCCATATGATCACCGACGAAACGGATACCTAAGCCGTAAAGGACTCTATCGAAACCGCGTTCTTTGCTCTCTTCGATCTCGTCTATAAGGTTTTGAGCCGATCTCTCAGCCATCCTTTCGATCATGATGAGTTCATACTTTTTTATCCTGTAGAGGTCCGGTATATTCTCGACTATTTTGTTATCGACTAGTTTGTCTAGTACCTTCGGACCCAATCCTTCTATATCCATGGCGCCTCGGCTGCCCCAGTGTTCTAATTTTTGTTTTACCTGGGCTGGACAGTTGGCGTTGAGGCATCTCCGTGCCACTTCGTCACCGAGTCTTTTGGCTTCGCTACCGCAGACGGGACACGTCTCAGGAAGTTGGAATACCCCTTCGCTCTTTTTCTCCGTGACTTTGACCACCTGAGGTATGATCTCACCGGCCTTTTCGACGAGAACTCTATCTCCTATGTTTACTTCCTGTCTTTCGAGCTCGTCCTCGTTGTGCAGCGAAGCTCTTTCAACAATAGTTCCAGAGAGCTGAACGGGTTCTAAAACAGCTATAGGCGTCAGCTTTCCGGTCCTGCCGACCTGCACCTCTATATCTTTGACGGTCGATGTTTTACGCATCGCGGGATATTTGTATGCTATAGCCCATCTAGGGTGCTTTGAAGTCGAGCCCAATTTATCATGATGATCCAGCCTGTTCACTTTTACTACCATGCCGTCGATCTCGTAGTTCAAGTCTTCCTTCTTCTCCTGCCACTGATCGATGTAATCGATCACCCTTTCGATACCCTCTTTTTTAGCCATGTGTGTGTTCACCTTAAGCCCGGCTTTTTTCATCTCTTTCATACATTCCCAGTGTGTGTGAAAATCGCCTTCTTCGTTGTAACTCAACGTGTAAATGAAGATATCCAAAGGTCTTTCCGCTACCACCGACGGATCCTTGTTTCTCACCGTACCTGCGGCTGCATTTCTAGGGTTCGCAAAAGGTTCCTTACCCTCTTCTTTTCTCCTCTCGTTCATCTCGTCGAATAGATCACGTGGCATGTAGATTTCTCCTCTAAATTCGGCAGTCTCTAGAACGGTTTCATCACTCAAACGTAAAGGTATGGTCGGTACGGTTTTCAAGTTGGGAGTTATGTCTTCTCCGCGCCGTCCGTCGCCTCTTGTCGAACCGCGTAGAAAGATCTTGTCTTCATAGAAGAGCGCAACGCCAAGCCCGTCTATCTTGGGCTCGATCACGTACTCTACCTTTTTATCCTCTTCTCCGATCCCCTCCCTGACTCTCCTGTCGAAATCTCTAAGTTCCTCATGATTGTAAGTATTATCCAAGCTGAGCATCGCACTCATATGCTCTACGGTTTCGAACTCGTCTATCTCGGTAGAGATCACTCTTTGAGTAGGAGAATCCGGTGTGACCAGATCAGGATATTTTTTCTCTATTCCCTCTAACTCCTTCACCAGCATGTCATAATCGTGATCGCTTATCACAGGATCGTTTTCCACATAGTACTTTCTATCGTGATATCTTATCTTCTCTCTCAAGTCTTCCGCTCTCTTTTCGGCTTCCTCTTTGGATCCAGGGACTTTGAAATCCTCTTCGACCAAATCACTCACCTCCCAGTGATTTCAATAGTTCGTGGTAAGAACGGGTATTCACCACATCTTCGGATCCTAACCAGGCTCTTCTCGCAGTCGCGATCCCATATCTCATATAGTCCAGATGGTTAAGACCGTGGGCATCCGTTCCGAGTGATATCATCACGCCTTTTTCTTTCGCCTCCCTAGCGTTCAGAGAATCGAGGTCGAGTCTTTGTGGAGATGCGTTTATCTCGAGGATCACATCGTTTTCTTTAGCACTCTCTATGATCTCTATTATGTCTACGTGGTAGCCTTCACGTTCACCTATCTTTCTACCAGTAGGATGTGCAAAAATGTCGATAAGACCGGTTTCGAAGGCTGTCTTTATCCTTTCTGTTTGTTTTTTTTCGTCCATCTTGAAGTTGGAGTGGACCGCCCCAAGAACGATATCTAGTTCCTTGAGAGTTTCATCGTCCATGTCTAGGGTTCCATCTTTTTTGATATCGACTTCTATGCCTGAAAGTACGTTTATTTCCAGTTCTTCGTTTACCTCTTCGATCTCTTTTTCTCTATCCATTATGTCTTCCCGGGTCAACCCACCGGCCACGCTTAGACCCTGAGAGTGGTCTGTAAGAGCGATATACTCATAACCCTTACGCTGGGCTTCTTCTCCCATTTCGAGAACGGTATTGTGGCCGTCACTCCAGTCTGAATGTGCCTGCAGATCGCCTTTGACCTCCTCCCAACCTATAAGATAAGGTAGTCTGTCGTCTTTTGCCGCCTCTAGCTCACCACGGTTTTCCCTCAATTCCGGTGGGATCCATTTCAGACCCAATTTTTCGTATATGCCTTCTTCCGTCTCACCTGCGACTTTTTCGTCGTTACCTTTATTGAAAAGGCCGTACTCGTTGAGCTTGTATCCCTTATCTATAGCTATCTGCCTCAGGGGGACGTTGTGCTCTTTTGCACCAGTAAAATACTGAAGTGCGGCTCCGAAGCTCTCTTCGTCTACGACTCTCAGATCTGCTTGTACACCCGCTTTCAACCTGACGCTGGTCTTGGTTTCTCCTTTGACCAGAACTTCATCAACGTCTTCATGTTCGGCAAATGCGTCCATCAACTTTTCAGCGTCGCCCGAGGCGAGTATGTCTATATCTCCGATGGTCTCCTTCCACCGCCTTAGACTTCCCGCTTTCTCTATCCTTTCCGCTTCCGGCTCAAGATATTCTATCAGTTCCTCCGCTACGGGTATAACTTCATTCAACAGGTGTCTTCCAGATATATGTTCTAGCATCTCGATACCCTTAAGGATCTTCTCCTGTGTTTTCACGCCGAAACCCTTCAACTCTCGTATATTTCCCGCTTCGGCTTCCTCCCTGAGAGAGTCTAAGTCCACTATATCGAGTTCTTCGTAGAGTTTTTTAGCGCTTTTCGGTCCTATATCTGGAACTCTCATCACATCTATAAGTCCAGCAGGAAGTTCTTCCTTCAAATCTTCTAGATATTCTAAGGAGCCGGTCTCGATTATCTCGTCGATCTTTGCCTCCATGGCTTTTCCGATGCCTTCTATATCTCTCAGATCTCCTTCCTCGTAGTAATCCCTTATATCGTCCTTCATAGAACCTATCTTTCTAGCCGCTTTGCGGTAAGCTCTAGGCTTGAAATCCACCCCTTTTAACTCTAACAGGTCCGCTATCTCGGTAAATATCTGAGCTACCTTTTTATTCATCATGATGGCTAAAATGGACAAGGTGAATTTAACATTTTTGTGGAAAGGGGTAAACCTAGCCAGGATATTTATTCAGATGTTATTTTCTGGTCAAAAAGAATAATGTAAAGATAAAGGGTTTTAAAAAGGGGATTATAATTTCCCCTTCGCTCCCGGAGTTCATTCGCAACCTTCGGTGTTGTGACCTTCGAAATAGACTGTGTCAAACCCACTTGTGATCCACATCTCGGATCCGTCCTCGAATTCAGCATACACCGTCAATATAGTGGTGTATTCTCCTTCGGGTACGCGATCGGGCACCACTCTTCTATGCGATGTTTCGACGGTGTACTCGACTTGTTCTGCGGTCACCGGTTCCGATTCTAGTTCTTCGGTGTACAGGTGTTCGCCGTTTAACATAGTTTCCCAGCGGAATACATATCGCTCGGGTAACTCGCCGAAGTGAATATCCCTTGTATAGGTCGCGTTCAGGTGGTGGTACGGATCAGACGGGATGATATCCGTTTCTACATCCACTGTTCCGATCTCGAACCAGAAATCACTTGTTGAATTTAGCTGTTCTTCTTCTCCTGCTCGTCCTCGGATAGGTGCACTCAATATAGCTCCGGTGGTCAGTAATATGACCATGGCTGTCGTTATGAGCAACTTTTTTGTTGACATTTTTAGTTCCTCCTAAAAGACGCTAAGATGAGGGGGTATAAAAATATTTTCTTGTGTCCAAATACAAATGCTTCAGCTTTGTGGATGAGTGCACAAAAATGTACTAAGATGTCGTCTTAATTCATTATGAAATTGGATCTCAAGACTTCGTGATGACCTTACATCCTTTAGAAGTTACGATGACCGTGTGTTCACTCTGGCTTATCAGCCCGTTCTTTTTTTCAACCAGTACGGGATAATTCATGACTACGCCCATGCGCTTCAGACGCTTAAGCAGTTTGTGATGATCTCCGTCATATTCCTTGCACCATCTAGCGGCGAAAGGTAGCTTGCCAAAATTGTCCTCGATCCAATCATAAAAGCTGAGGTCTTCTCCGTCGATATTCCGTTCATCTTCAAGCTTGTAGATGTCGCCCGCATCGCCATTTTTTACCTTCCCATGGCCGTCGGTAGCGAAGGGCTCTATAGCCAAAACCATCCCCTTCTTTATCTTGGTCCAGCCTTTAGGGATGTTGGGGATAGAAGTTCCGGCGTGCAGAACGTTACGTTTCAACTCGTGACCAGTCAGGTTGGATATGGGTGTGAAACCTCTACTGTTTATCACATTCCTGATGTTCTTACCTATATCTCTAGTGCGTATCCCGGGTCTGATGGATTTTACCGCCACACCTAAAGCTTCCTCAGCCGCCTTTATGAGTGAAGTGTGGCGGGAAGTGCCTATCTCTACACTGAGAGCGTTATCGGCTATATAACCGTCTACATGACATCCTATATCCAGTTTGACCAGATCACCTTTCTTGAACTCGTTTTTGTCGTCCTCGATAGGCGTATAATGAGCTCCGATAGAATTCACGCTTATGTTCATCGGAAAAGCCGGTCTGGCCTCGTGCTCGTAGATCGTTCGTTCAGCCTCCCTAGCCACTTTAAGATAGGGAACGCCTTCATCACATACTTCTCTCGCCCTTTCAAGTGCTTTACGGGCTATCATGCCCGCCTTCCTGTACTTTTTTATCTCCTCAGATCTCAAGTGCATCACCGATCTCTTTTTCCGAGATAGGGCCCTCTCTCAAGATCTCGAAGCCGTCGTCTTTTACCTTGACTACCGTACTACCTCTACCGAGTTCGCAGCGACCGCAGTTCAAGTAAAGTTTCACCCTTCCGTCGAGCTGTATCTTCGAAGTCTTTATATCTACCGGTGCGGGTCTTCCGTGGATATTAGCGCTAGTAGACGTTATAGGACCGAAATCTTTAACGATCTTTTGAGCTAGGGGGTGATCAGGTACCCTTATGCCTTCAGTCCCTTCCTCGGTTTCTACCACTATGCAGAGAGGGCCGGGTAGGAACTTTTCCTCCAGCGTCCAAAGGGATCCTGGTAGATCTTCGTCGATGAATTCAGCCGCCTGGTCGATGTCCGAATAAGCCAAAGATATCTTTTTATCCTCAGGTGCCTCTTTCACCCTACGTATCTTATCCATCATGTCTTCTTCCTGAGGGGCTCCTCCTATACCGTATAGCGTTTCTGTGGGATAAACGATGAGTTCACCGTTGCTCAGCACTTCGTTTATGGTGGATATCATGTGAGCGGCGCACTCGCCGTCGCATTCCTTCTTTTCACACTTGAATTCCATCATGTTGACCAACTCCTCGTACTCAAAAGATCCTCAGGTGATCCAAAGCCTTTTTTATGTGGTCTGAGCCGCCTTTCTCTACGGCGGACATATGACCAGGGTAGAGTGATTCGACCTTTAATTCAGATAACATCTCGACCGATCCTGTCAGTTCTTTCATGTCACCCGTCGGTAGGTCGGTCCTTCCGACGCTTCCATGGCTGAAGACGGTGTCGCCGGAGAGTAGGATCTTGTCTTCAGGATGGTAAAGACATATACTGCCCTCGGTATGCCCGGGAGTGTGCAGTATCTGGAAGTTAGAATATTCATCCTCGTCCAGAGTCTTTACGTCTAGAGAGGGTATCTTCCTGCCAAAATTGCTGCCCAATACCGTTTGGTCGTCACCTGAACGCAGTGCTTCGGCCTCCTTTTCGGGAGCGTACAGCGGAACTCTTAGTTCTTCGGACAGTTCCTGCGCATCTCCAACGTGGTCAACGTGGCGGTGTGTCAATATTATCCTATCTAGGTCAACGGAAGTCTCTTCGACCGTGTTTATTATGCTGTTAGAGATCCCCATGCCCGCATCCACTAAAAAATCTTTTTCTGCCTCGACCAGAAAAACGTTCGAGGAGTAACCTCTACCCATCACGCTGTGAACGGTAACTTCTGACATCACCCATATACCTCTATGAACTTCTCGAAAGAACGGTCGTAGGTCTCCTCCACATCGTCGGGAAATGCACAGGCCGGGAGCTGATCGTTTTTAAGATGGTGTTGTATACACTCGCAGCAGACTCCCTTCCTCGGGCAGCCCGGGTACGAACAATTACAATCTTCAAGATTTTCTTCTTTACTGCACTCCATATTGATACCTCGCACTGCTGGGATAACTTCTGTTTATTTATTGTTTTTTATCCGTTGATAGGAAAAACTTAACTTCCTTCTTCCTCCTCTTTCTTCCTTAGAACCGGCTTTTTGGGAGGTGAATTTTGCCGCTTACCATGTCCAACTAGTACCACTATAGCGATAACGAAGATCATCATCGCTATCAGCCACCAAGTGCTTTTTAGAAATCCCGATAAGCTCATCTCGTCTTCCACCTCGACGGAAGTGGAGAGAACTGTCTCGTCGTTCTCTATCACCGTGATGATGTGCTCGCCGGGCTTATCTACCGCGGTGTAATTGTAAGAGACGGTTTCCGTCTCTCCCGCCTCTACAGTGACAGGTACGTCCTCTCTTTTACTCCATCTGCAGGGCCCGTATATGTAGAACTGCACTTCATACTCTATAGTCTCTTTCCCGAGGTTGGTAACGTCTACCCTGACTTCTACCTCTTCTCCAACCTCGACTTTTTCCGGTCTTACATCCAGGTTCGATAATTCTATCTCCGGCGGATCTGAGGAGATGTGAAATTCAGTCGTATGATCGAACCTCCTTTCCGCCGCGACCCTGTAAGTGCCTTCAGGGACCTGCTCCCCTTCCAGGTCCGTCTGATCCCAGATGATATACTCCGTGCGGCCGTATTCAGGTACAATCGGCTGTATCACTCCATCTAAAGGTCCGTGCACCACTTCGCCGGTCTCTAAGTTCTCAATATAGATTCCAAAATCATATATGATAGGTTTGCTTCCAGCGGAACCGTCGTTCTTCACTTCGATGGTGACGTTCTCACCCGTTTCGTACCACTGCTTTTCTGTACCGATGTACTCATCTTCTTCCAAGATCGGATCCTCTTTCAAGAAGTTAGCTTCTAGATATCTATCCATATCCATCTCTATTTCGATCTCGCTTCTTTCAACTTTTTCTTCCGACAGATCGCCCGCCCAGTGACTGAAAGTCCAATGTTCGTCGGGGATCGCCTCTACGGTGAGTTCGTGACCTTCTCCGTAGCTGTAGTTCCCCTGCTCAGGGTTAGTGGTACCTTCACCGTTGATCGTTATGTTCAGGTCATACCGTATAGGTTGAAAAACCGCTGTCAGCGACTTATGATAGTCCATCGTCAGAGTTTCCTCTTCCTCCGGACTTTCAAAATCACCTGTCCATCCAACGAACTCCCAACCCTCTTCCGGTACCGCTTTTAAGTCCACTTCAGTACCATATTCATACTCGTCTTTTTCCGGCGAGACTTCTACTCTGCCTTGGCCCTCGACGGATATCGAAAGGTCGAGCATAGGCGAATCTTCAGCTATGATGAACTCGGTAGTGTGGTCGAATCGGTATTCCGCTCTGATCTTATATGTACCTTCAGATACCTCTCTATCATACTGGTCGGTCTGATTCCAGATGAAAGATTCTGTATGGCCGTACTCCGGCACTACAGTGTGGACTCCTCCGCTGAAAGGTCCGTGCACCACTTCGCCGGTCTCTAAGTTCTCGATATAGATTCTAAAATCTCGAAGGATAGGTATGTTAAGCCCAGTACCGTCGTTCTTGACCTCAACGATCGCCATCTCTCCGGGTTCATACCATCCCTTGTCGGATCCTATGTACTCAAACTCTTCCAATATCCTGAAATACGCCGTTAGAGACCTGTCGCCGTCCATCTCGATGGTGATCTCGGGATCGTCCTCTCTGTCAAAGCCAACGGTCCAATGACTGAACCTCCACCCTTCGGTGGGTGACGCTCTTACCGTGACGTTGGTCCCCGGTTCATATTCATAAACACCGACTTCAGGGTCAGTAGTTCCCCATCTATCCGGATCTACTCCGTTATCGTACTGCTCGCGGAAACCCTGGTCTAGTACATCTTTTTGGATCTCCAACGTGTAATATCCTTCAAGACCAGTGGTGAATGTGTTAGCAAAAGTCTCGCGTACATCGTCAGAGTTTACAGCTTCGACTTTCCATAGGTAGGTCGTGTTATGTTCTAAATGGAGCGGCGGAGTTTCAACTCTACGGTCGTCCTCGACGGTTTCAGAGTGTATCTCTTCACCTCCCAAGTAGAATACTACTTCAATCGGATACAAATCAGCTTCGACAGATACTGAGAGTGTTAGATTTTCAGTTACTGCTTCAGCGTCAGCAACCGGTTCGGGATCCAAGATGCTTATCTTCTCAACATCTTCTTCTTTGATCTCGTGTGCGGCAGACGATACTTCAGAAGATTCTTCAGGGTCGAACTCAAAAACAGCCACAAAAGAAGCACTCAACAGGAGGAAAAGGACCGCTAAGAGCACCGCTGTTCTTGACGACATATTACCTTCTCCAATTTTATAATATATATCCCCTTCCTATTTAGCTTTTTTATATTTTTGATGATTCATATTTTGACATTTTGCATCAGCTCTAATGTTTATATGTTTTAGGCAAAACCAAAAGAAGAGGACTCCTATCTAGTAGCTTAACCTATCATCTTAGATCTCATCTAAAATGAATATGGCGGATCCGCTATTCAACTTCTTTTCTTCGCCTCGACAGCGCCGTAAACAAACACACCAGCGATGAAGCCTGTAGCAATTATAGGTAATGAGTTATGGAAACCTTTAGGACGTTCGACATGTATAATGTTATCACTTCCTCTCACACTGGAATATCCATTGTGGGGTAAAACCCAATAATTGCCACCTTCAGGTTTAAAAAAGGAAACTAGATGCCAATCTCCTCCTTGCTCAATAGATAAAGTCATGTCCATCTCGACGATGTCTGTATTTGAATCAAAATCAAGCACTTCTGGCTCTAGCTCATAAACGTTTTCGGTTTTGTCTACCATTTCTTCGAGCCAATAATCCTGCATCTTCGATTGATCTTCTACCAGTATGCCAAAATCAACGGGATCATCGGGGGCGGACGGTCCACCGATTCGGGGCTTCACACTTTCTAAACTCGGCATCCATTTCTCTTTTGCGATTAAAAACCGCATCTTAAAATCTTGGATAGGATCAATCTCCTCTACTTCCGCTCTTCTAAGATGCATCTCCCGTTTATACTCAAAGGTGAGAGTGAATTCTCGTTCTTCTCCCCTTTGAAGAGATAGGGGATTTTCCGTATAATTATTTATAACGGGGGGTAGGGCTAAAAAGAACCTACCGTACAACTTTTCATCGTATTCTTTTTCATCAATATCCACTATTTCAGTCACTTCAGCCTCGACTGTAGACACATTGAGGGCATCAGCAGGGGGGCGACTAGGTAGATACATGCCCACGACGATAAGGAAAAATATAGAGAGAACTACTGCTTTTCTTATCATATCTCCATCACCTCAAATAAGAAAAAGGATAGAATAAGGAAGCATATCGTTCCAAGGAAAGGAACATACATGAAATTAGCAGGTAGAAATCCGAATTCTTCGATGAAGAGATTATGGTACATCACGCTCAGGATAGGAAAAGAGCCGACCGTTACCAAAGTACCTAGAGACCTCTCGGCACTCTCTATAAATTGGGTAGCAAAGAACATGCTTATTATATATATGGATGAAAAAAGTATTGTAGGTAAAACTTTTCTCGACAGTAGGCTGAATGTCGTTGTAAAAGAGAAAAGGAATAAGCCGGCCGAGAATATCAATAAAGAGTAGATCATCGTCCTTTGAATGGTCAGATAGGATATAGTCCCCCAATAAGACAAAGATAACAGTATATGGACGGGGTAAACGACGCTGAGGAGAGCTAAAATAACTATACCTGCAGATATTTTTCCAAATAAAAGCGTTCTTCGGCCGCCCGGGATCATCATCAACGGATAGATCCTCCCGCTGTCTATATCACTAGCAAACAACTTCGCCCCTAAATAAGCACCATATCCCATAACGACCAGAACAGCGAAAAAGGCGCTCCAATAAATAGGTTCGTATATTATACCGGAGGGATCACCCTGATAGATCACCTCACTTCGCCAAAGAGAATAAATGTTGACAGATATCATGAGGATAACGACTATGGGCAGAGAATAGTCCAAAAAAGTTGTTTGGACGGTCTTTGCCAGTATTTTATATGTGTTATTTATCGCTTCATGCGTCATTTAGACACCTCTTGGTATATAGCATCGAGTGAGCCGTGTTTGAGAGAAAAATATACGTCATTTTCGATCAGGTAGTTGAACACCTCTCTTTCAAACTTTTTTCCAGAAGTTCCCATTACGACTAGAGTATTACCTTTTCTTTCAACTTTGTTCACGTCGGGTAGCGCCGTAATCTCCTCGAGATCCAAACTTTCGTCGCTCTCGATATTGAGGACAAGCTTTTTGGAAGAACCTATTTGTCTCGATATTTCTAACGGGTCACCGAAACTGTCGATCTTTCCGTCCTTTATCATGACTATCCAGTTGCACGCATCTTCTATATCTCTCAACTGGTGAGATGAGATGAGTACCGAACAGCCCTCTCCAGCGGTCCCTTCTATTATCTCCATAAGGTCCTGCTTTATTTTGGGGTCGAGACCGGAAAGAGGCTCGTCGTAAATCAATAGTTTGGGTTCGTGAAGAAGTGTCCGGGCAATACCAAGCCTCTTTTTCATCCCGTGAGAATATTCTTTGATAGGATCGTCTTTTCTCTCATAAAGACCTGCTGTTTTGAGTTTTTCGGAGACCGTTTTCTTGACATCTTCTACATTGAATAGTTCCGCAAAATATCGAAGATATCCCTGACCGGTCCAGGATGGATAATACTCTTCATTCTCCGCTAAGTATCCCAATGAGGCTTTATCTATTTCCTCTCCTGAGATACCCGTCATTTCTATATCGCCGGAGTAGCTCAAAAAGCCAGTTATGCATTTAATCATCGTTGTTTTTCCCGCCCCGTTAGGACCTACCAACCCAGTCACGCTTCCTTCAGGGATGTAAAAATCAACATCATCTACCGCAGTAACATCACCGTAAATCTTTTCGAGACCCGTGATATTCAAGAGGCCTTTTTTTGTATTACCCATATCACACCTCCTGCAACAGCTATAAACACGCCTAAAACCAATACGGGTAAACCCCAATCGGGAGGATAATCGTGCACTTCCAATTCGAACTCTACCTTGACCTCTTCATTCGGATTACCTGGATTTAAAAATCCAAAGAATGGCATGTCGCCTACCGCAGTTTTTTTATCATCGTATCTGAGATCTAGCGTCGTCTCTTGCGTTGGGTCCTCTTCATAGTCAACCAAAAAACCCTCGTCGGTATATAATAGCAGACCACTATTCTCAAAAAGATAAAATCTCAGAGGGAAGTCGCTCCTAAGATGTATCCGGATGAACTGCTCAGCGTTGTCGAAACCTTCAATCCAGCCAAAATTCAGCCCAAAAAGATTGTAACTTCTCGCCGAGCCAGTAAATCTCACTGACTGTGTTTGCTCGAACAAATCGTCCCATTCTTTCGATTCCGCTAAAAAGAACGAGAATGTCCCTTCCGTCTCCGTTCTCATCTTCACCCACGAGGTATCACCTATCAGAGTCGTATTGCGTCCTCCTCCACCATATCCAAAGGCTCTCATAAGAACCTCTCCTTCATCATCCTTGAGCGTCATATTTGCGTAATCCTCATCTTCGATTTCTTCTATAGGTTTGCCAGAAGGGGATGCCTTCTCAGCCCAGCTGTGAACACCTCCAACATGCGTGTGCTGTAAATATTTTGGAAGGGTAAAATTGTAAGTTTCCTCACCATAAAGGCGGGGGAAAAAAAGATCTTCAAAATTTTCTGGAGATCCATTAAAATCATAATGCTCGGGACTGCCCTTCTCATCCCTAGGAAGTTCGGCCCTACTCGTCGGAACAGCTGCTATCGTCAACAGGAGCAAAACCGTGATCAAGCAGATCGATTTGCCTGAGTTCATACTCTTACCATACTAATTATCAAACCGAAATATATATATATCTTTCGCAATAAGTTTTTGTTAGAGATAAAGAAGTCCCATTACATCATTACGGAGATGGAATCTATAACGAAATAGAAGCTAGAGCTTGGCTATATGAAGGACAGTATGGTGCCGATAACTATCGAGTGTGTTTCGTAGAACTTGTAAATCAGGACGATGATTGGGACGTCCAGTACTACAACCAAGTCACAGAAGTTGTGGAAGGGAGCTTTGTGATGGAAAACCAAGATGCCTGGGGATTCTACAGCCCATACCCTGTAGATGGAGGACATGACGATGGTTGGACCTCTTATAACGGAATAGGAGAACAGGGAGCCTATGTTTCTGTTCCCCGTGATTGGAGAGAGGCAAATTGGGAAGCCAACATAGCTGATGATTTCGTGGCAACACACCACATTTATGACGAAGACCCTACCTTTGAATATGACGATGCATGTATCGGTGCAGCTTTTCACACAAGTGGAAGTGATTACGACAATTTTTACATCAATATAAATGTTGAAATAATAGATGAAAGTATCTGGGGAAGCGAGGAAAAATACGGTGGCGGTTCAGTAACCTTTTCCGAATAAAAAATTATTTCTCTTTTTTTTTAGGTCTATTTACAATGATAGGTATTTCATTCTCCGCTAAGTATCTCCTTTCTAGAAGGTCCGATCACTCACTCCCACTACAAAGGGAAAACGTTATAGACCTACCGTAGGTAGAAAAACCGATGGGTCATCACTGCAGCGAGTGCGGCACGCTCCTTCGGACCGAAAAGGGAAAGAGATACTGCCCAAGATGTGAGAGAGAGCAGAGCACGCTGACCGGTAGAGATACCTTCTCGCATCAAAAGGGCGACGGAAGTCTAGCCGATGAGGACAGCTACTTTCCATTCGACAAGATAAGGAAGGGACAGAAGGAGTTCAAAGAGGACGCCGCCGACGCTTTCGAGCGGAAGAAAAGTTTGATAGCTCACGCACCGACCGGTATAGGTAAAACGGCAGCGGTATTACCTCCAGCGGTGAGAGCGAAGAAAGACGAACAAAAGGTCTTCTTCCTGACCAGTAAACAATCCCAGCACAACATCGCTATCGAAACGGTCAAAAAGATGCCGTCCTCCGTGAACGCCACCGACGTGATCTCGAAGAAGCACATGTGTCCCAGGGAAGAGTCTAGACTTCCATATCCCGTCTTCGAGGAGTTCTGCAGCGAGAGCGGGCAGAAGAATTGCAACCTTTTCAACAGGAAGATGGAGAAAGTCGTGGATGAACTAAAAAAAGATACCAAGCACGTCTCGGAGATAGTGGATTTCTGCAGATCCGCAAACGTCTGCCCTCATAAGGCGGCGCTCGTGGCCGGTAAAGAGAGCGACCTAATAGTGTGCGATTACAATTACATCTTCTCAGACATAAGAGAGAGGATATTCGAACTGCTGGAGATCGAGCTGAAAGACGTTTTATTGATCGTCGACGAGGCACACAACTTACCGGGAAGGATAAGAGCGAACCTAGAAGAAAAACTCTCCGCCGCCCTTCTAGAAGAGGCTTTCAACCTGCTGCAGGGTTATTCTTCAGCACTCGCCAGTTTCATGAGCAGATTGGCTTCAGAACTGGACGAAGACGTCGACCAGGAAAAGAGGATAAACAAAAGTTTCTTGGACCAAAAGATAAAGAAAGCTCTTAAAGGAGGTCTCACCCAGTTCGGCTCGCTGGACGAACTGCTGGAAGATCTAGATTTGGTGGCAAGAGACATACTCGAGAACGATCCTTCCGCCACTGCACCGATTTACGTTTACTCGTTCCTAGATACTTGGAGAGAGGAAGGTAAAGAGGTATTCCGCTCGGTAAGACCGGGTCCGCCTACGGTGGAGATAGGTCTTCTCGATCCTGCGAAGTACAGCGAAGAGGTCTTCAGCAAGATAGACAGCGCAGTATTGATGAGCGGTACTTTACATCCGGGTGAGATGTACGCCGACTTACTGGGTATGAAAGGCGAGAACACGGAGATAAAGACGTACGAATCGCCTTTCCCGAAAGAGAACAGGAATATAGTCAGCGTGGATCATCTCACCACGGCTTATAAAGAGAGAGGACTCAACACTTACCAGGCCTACGCGAATTCTATCGCGGATGTGGCGAACAATTCTCCCGGTAACGCCGCGGTCTTTTTCCCTTCCTATTCTCTGATGAATCACGTGATCGATAGGTTGGGTATGGTCCACCTGGAAAAAGAGATGATGATAGAAGAGAGGGAGCACTCGAAACTAGAGAAAAAAGAACTTGTAGAAAGTTTGAAAGGAAACCGAGACAAACTTCTGCTCGGAGTCCAGGGCGGCAGCCTCTCGGAAGGTATAGATTATAGAAACAACATCCTCTCGTCGGTCATGATAGCCGGCATACCCTTCCCTCCGCCTTCGATGAAAGTGGAAGCTTTAGAAGAATACTATACTGAAAAATTCGGCGGAAAGAAGGGTTACAGGTACGCGAGGATCTATCCGGCGATGAATCGTGTTCTCCAGGCCGCCGGTCGGCCAATAAGGAGTAAAAAAGATAGAGCTTTTATCGTGCTGATGGACAAGAGGTTCAACTATAAGAGGTATAAAGAGCAACTGCCTGAAAGTTTCGAGTACCGCCCTGCTAAAAATCTAAAAGAAGAGTGCGTAGGATTTTTTGAGCAGAATAGATGATGCCTTCAATCCTTCTCTTCCATAAGATATTCCATCTCGTCCCAGACGACTTCATGCCCCAGATCGTTTTCTTCCAAGAACTCGGAGATCTCCGCGGTTATATCTTCGATCTCGGATTCCTCCTCCGGGATCCTGGGATAAAGTATGAACTCCACATGATCTCGTTCAAGAGGAAATATCATCCTATAGCGTGCTTCACGATTGTGACCAGGGGGTTTTCTGTTATTGCGGAGATCCTTCAGGTTCTGATCTATCAGCATCCGGATGTATTCTTCTCCGTTGTCCTCAGGAAACTGGTCCGCTAGATCCATGAACAACCTGTAAAGCTCGGGGAACACCGGTAGGAGATCTTTGTACTCTATGTCATCGTCGAACCTTATGGTGCTGTTATGCTTCGTGACTTCCATCTCTTTTTCTTCTTTCCGTGCCATGTTCTCTCCTTACATACTCGAATCACTAATTTGTATTTAATGGTTCGTCCTCCGAACCTTCTATGGGTTCGAGGCACAGTTTGAGCTCTCTGCCGTCGATATCCCAATCTTTCTCCATGCCGGGGCCTTCGCCTCTTTCAAGGGTGCGTGAGAGCGTCTCTTTCCTTATATAATCCTTCATGTCTTCGACGGCTCGCTCCAGCCTTTCGTCGCCGCTGTAGCGTGTGTTTATCTTCTGTGTGTAACCGAGGTCGAGGTCCTTCCTCATGGTCTGTATCCTCCTCACAACGTCTCTCACAAGGCCTTCGGTCTCCAGTTCCTCGTTCATCTCCACGTTGACGTACACCTCGAGTCCTTTCTTTTCACCTTTCACGTATTCCTCTTTCACGACCTCGTAAATCTCTACGTCTTCTTCTTCTATCTCGTATCCTTGAAGATCCACGCTTCCTTTCTCGTCTAGAGCTTTTTGAAGTTCGTTTCCATCAGCTTCTTCGATAGCTTTCGCTACCTTTTCAGCCTCGCCTTTGAATTTGGGGCCTAGGACAGAATAGTTAGGATCTGCATCATACTCGGTGAGGGTTTCGTCGTCTCTGAGCACTTCTAGTTCTTTGACGTTCAATTCATCTTTCAAGATGCCTTTGAAGGTCTTGACCGCCCTTTTTGTCTCCTTCTCATCGTGTACAACAAGCGCTCCTTTCAGCGGCTGTCTCAGCTTTATGTCCTCCTTCTGCCTGGCCTTTCTTCCTAGTTCAGCTATATCGATCACGGTCTCCATGTTCTCCTCGAGCTCTTCATCTATCTTTTCTGTATCGACCTCCGGATAATCCAGTAAGTGTACCGATTCGGGACCGTCTTCGATAGGGAGTACGGTCTTCCTGTAGATCCTTTCAGCGATGAAAGGTGTGAAAGGAGCGATGAGTTCGGTAAGTGTGTTCAAAACTTCGTATAGAGTGTTGTAGGCACTTTTCTTTTCCTCTTCTTCACCTTCCCAGAACCTCCTTCTACTCCTACGAAGATACCAGTTGGAAAGCCTGTCTATAAAGCTCTCTATAGCCCTGACAGATCTGTGGACTTCGAGCTCTTCCATGCCGTCTCTTATCTCGCGAGTAAGTGAATTGACTTCGGAGAGAAGCCACCTGTCGATCTCGTCGTTCACCTCGTACTCCGTATCAGGAACAAAATCGTCTATGTTGGCATTGTGGGTGAAGAAGGTCACCACGTTGAAGAGCGTATTTATGGTCTTGTTGATCTTCTCCTCGGCTAGATTTTGACTGAAGGGTGACGACCTCCAGACAGGGGAGTCCAAAAAAGTCAATCTTGTGGCATCGGAACCGACTTCGTCGAAAACAACATCGGGTTCCACTACGTTGCCCTTACTTTTACTCATCTTCTCCCCGTCTTCGTTCAATATGAGACCTAAAGTCAGACAACTCTTGTAGGCGGGCTCGTCGTATAGGAGAGAACTTATGGCGAGGAGGCTGTAGAACCATCCCCTCGTTTGATCCAAAGCTTCCGTTATGAAATCTACGGGGAACGCCTCTTCGAATTCATCTTCGTTCTCGAATGGGTAATGGAACTGAGCGAAAGGGGCGCTCCCGCTGTCGTACCAGCAGTCTATCACGTAATCCACTCTTTCCATGATGGAGTCACATTCAGGACAGTCTAACTCTACTCGATCGACGAAGGGCCTGTGGAATTCGAAATCATCCGGTAAAAGTTCAGTAGACTTTTCCTCCAATTCTTCTCTACTGCCTATACACTCTTCGTGGCCGTTCTCACATATCCATATGGGCAGCGGAGTACCCCAGAACCTGTTCCGGCTCAAAGACCAGTCCTTCAGATCGTCTAAAAAATTGCCGAATCGCCCGTGCTTCAGGTGTTCGGGCTTCCAGAAGATCTCATCGTTGTTATCTATCAATTTTTGTTTTTCCCAAGAGGTCCTGATGAACCAGCTCTCTAGAGCGTAATAGAGCAGTGGGGAATCGCACCTCCAGCAGAAAGGATAAGTATGTGTCACTGAACCCCTCTTGATCAGGTCTCCTCTCTCTTCTAGGTCTTTCATTATCTGTTCGTCCGCGTCCTTGACAAATCGACCTTCATGGTCCGGAACTTCCGATGTGAATCTACCGCTCTCGTCAACAGGATTTACGAGGTCGACGCCTTCTTTGCGGCAGAGGTCGTAATCGTCCTCTCCAAAAGCTGGAGCGATATGAACTATGCCGGTACCTTCTTCTAACGTTACGAAGTCGGAGGAACAGACGTAATGGCTCTCACTAGCGGAGTCCACGTATTCAAATATCGGTTCGTATTTTTCACCTAAAAGTTCTTCGCCCTTCACCGTCTTCAGAACTTCCGCCTCGTCGAATATCTCTTCTACCAGCTGCTCCGCAAGATAGTACTTTTCTCCTTCGTACTCCACAAGAGCGTATTCGATATCTTCTCCGACAGTAAGCAGAAGGTTAGATATGAGGGTCCAGGGTGTGGTTGTCCAAGCTAGGAAGTAAGCGTCCTCGTCTTTGAGCTTGAATCTTATGTAAATGGACGGGTCTTCGGTTTGATCGTAGCCTTGAGCGACTTCATGACTCGAGAGCGGCGTCCCACATCTAGGGCAGTAGGGCACCACCTTGTGGCCTCTTTCTAGCAAGCCGTTCTTCCAGTGCTGTTTCAGGCTCCACCACACGCTTTCGATATAATCGTCTTCCATGGTGATGTAGGCATTATCGTAATCTATCCAGAAACCCAGTCTTTCGCTCATCTCCCTCCATTCTTTTTCGTATTTAAACACGCTCTCCTTGCACATCTCGTTGAACTTTTCGAGACCGTACTCTTCTATCTCGTCTTTGGAATCTATGCCCAATTCTTTTTCGACTTCTATCTCTACAGGCAAACCGTGGGTATCCCATCCCGCTATGTTAGGCACTACTTGGTAGCCGTCCATGGTCTTATAACGAAGGAAAGTGTCCTTCACCACTCTTGTCAGAACATGGCCTATGTGCGGTAAACCGTTGGCGGTGGGCGGTCCTTCGGTGAAACCGAACTTCTTCTCCCTTTCTCTGTTCCTGCTCTTCTCCGGTATGTCGTTCCGTTTCCAGAACTCTATTATCTCCTCTTCCTTCTCCGGTAAGCGGGCTTCTTTCTCTATCGGTTCGAATTGTGAATCATCTTCACTCATACAAATATCCTCCAAAAACAACAAAAACCTAAAGCTGGGCGGATGATAGATCATTCTGGAATTATGATGATCGCGATCTCCTCTGTACCTATAGCCCAGCTCATTGGGATTTCTAGGAGAGAACACATTATATAAAATTTGCTTTGCTTTCCCTCTTCTACCGATAGCGGGGATCAATCGTCTTTCTTACCTAAAATTTTCTTCAATCTGTCCCCCATACCGTCGAATTTTGATCCCTTATCGATGATCTTCTCTTTCCACCATCCTTTACTGTAGACCCAATAAGCGGCTATACCGGCACCTACGTTGCTGAAACCGATAGCCAGCCAGGCACCGGTAGAGTTCAATGCAAAAGCGAAAGCTAACAACAATATCATAGGTATCCTGAGACCCCACAGTCTCAGCAAACTCAGACCGAAGTGCTGCCCCGTATGGCCAGAACCGTTCAGCGCTCCGCTCACTCCTTGATATATCGCGAAGAAAGGGCCTCCTATAGCGAGTATAGCTAAGAATCGCGATCCTATCTCCACCACTAAGGGTTCGTCTACGATGAAGAACCTCATGATATGATACCGGAAGATGATGAAGGAGAGCGATACAAGTGACATGAAAAGTATCATCACCAGGGTCGCGCGGGTCGTTGTCTTCTCGGCCCGTTCCTTTTTATCCGCTCCCAGTGCTTGGCCCACCATGGTACTGATAGCCATCATCAGGCCGCCCAAGAACACGAAAGTGATGTTTATTATCCTGCCGCCGATCCCGTAGGCGGCTAAAACCTCTTCCTGCATGGGAAGCATCGCGAGAAGACCTATAAGCACGATAAAACCGACGGATTCCTCCATCCTTGCGAAAGTCGCGGGTAAACCCACCTCCAGATATTTTTTTATCTTTTTAAAGTCCGGTTTCAGATGCCACAATTTCAATTTTATATCGACCTTGCCCGCCCAGAGTAGATAAACGGCTATCACCGTTCCGACCGACCTAGCGAATACGGTGGCGACAGCCGCACCTCTTATCCCCATCCTAGGAAAAGGTCCTAAACCAAAGATGAGGATCGGATCCAGGATTATGTTCAGCACCACGGATACCGCCATGACCAGCATCGGCGTGATAGTATCGCCCCAGGCTCTCAATGAGAAACTGAAGGCAGCGAACGTCAACAGGAACGGAAAGCCCAAGAAGATTATCCGTAAGTAGGCCGTCGCGTACGGCACTAGTGCAGCTTCCTGGGTCAGAAAATTTAGAAAATCCTCGGCTATGAAGAATCCGAGAACGCCGAGTATGGTCGATATCACGATGAAGAGGAAGAAGAGTTGGCCCGTGTCATGGTAAGCCTCGTCGTATTCTTTAGCCCCCGTATGCTGAGATATCATAGAGATGCCGGCGATACCCAGGCCTATCTCCACTGATAACAGAAGAAAGACGAAAGGCCACGCCACGCTGATAGCTCCGACGGAGAGTGTGTTCTCAGGTGGAGGTAACCGCCCTAACCAGATAGTATCTATCAGATTGTAAGCGGACTGGAGTAAAGAAGCGACCATCATCGGCCATGCTAATTTGAACAGAACAGGAAGAATATCTCCATCGATTATCTCTTCTTCTGATGGACGTCCCATCTTATCTTTTAGATATGCGGAGATAGATATATCAGCCATGATCGGTTGAAAAAGTAATCGGAGCAACTATATTAAAATTATCACGATGATTTGGATATTATGGATGTTGATCTTCGTCAAAAAACCAGTTATTTTTTCTGAAGTGATAGACTACCATGATGATCGCAGTGATGTTTATCGGCAGCGCTAACCATAACCACCAGTAACTTTCCGGAGTGGCGGTGATCTCTTCAGAAGCTTCGATCATGCTTCCATCTTCATCCACGGCTTCTACACGATAGGTGTACTCGACGCCGTTCTCAACATCTTTGTCCTCATACGAAGTCTCTTCGACCTGTGCTATCTTTTCTCCGTCTCTGATTATATCGTAATGGCCTATCGAAACTTTTCGGCTGTTGTTCTCGGAAAAACTCCAGCTAAGTTTGATCTCGCTGTCTCTGGGAGCGGCGGTAAAACGTTCGAAGGTCCAGTTGTTCGTTTCTTCGGTCTCGTTTTCTCCGTTGAGGTGGAGATCGACTTCATGGACGTTCAGGGAGGTCCCTTCACTCGAATAAACTCCGTTGACTGCTATGGAAAAAAGAAGACAGATAGAGACTGATATCACGATGAAAGATTTCACTTCACTTTGAAAGTTTTTTTCACTCATCTTATCGTGTTTACTCTATTTCTGATATAAATTTGTTCCTGACTTTCCTAAAATCTTTCCTTTATCTCTTCCGGTGCGTCAGCAAGTTGAACTAGTGAATCTATCTCCATGAAGTGCAGGCTTCCGAATACAACCATACAGTGAAGTCCGGGGCCGAAATCGTGTTTCAGCAATTCTTTTGGGCCGCCGGCTTTTATATCGGGATCGGATGAGCCCACTCTAGCTAGGCCCGCTAAAAGTGTGTCTTCCGTTATGACGTCTGCCTTCGATCTTTTCTCCAAAGCCATCAAAGCTTCAACGCCCTCGTTAACGTCCATGTACTCCCCATCTTCGGAGTTTATATCCAGTAATACTAATGTGTGAAGACCTCTTTCCTTGTTCTCACTTATGTTCTTGTAAGGGCTCACGGGATAATCTCTATCTTCTTTTGGATACGGCAGTGTTACTGTCCTGCCGAACTTGTAGTGCTGCACGCCCAAGAGAGAAGGTACCGCTGAAAATATGGAAGAAGAATGGATCATACTGGTGGTCACGCCTTCTTTTTCCGCTCTAAGCCTAAGATCGACGTGAGTCGTGGCTGCCATGGGATCACCGGCCGTCAAGAAGGCCACTTTTTTGTCCAAGGCGTCTTTAAGAGGTAAAGCTTCATTCTCCACCTCCTCTCTACTCAATCTTTTTACACCGCAGCCTATCTGTTTTTCCACGTCCTCAAGAGTGGAGCCTGCCAAATCGCTGGTATAAAATTCAGAATAAACCTTATCGGCGTTTCTAGCCGCTTCGAGACCTTTGACGCTTATATCCTTCTCGTCGTACAGCCCTAGACCGATGAATATTAATTCTCCCATGTATATCACTTCTCAAGATGCTTTGCCTTAAAGTACCTAAGAAGGAAGGAGAGAAGGTAAGAAATAAGCTTTTGGAAGAAGACCTGCTCTTCCGAAAGGGTAAGATCGATAGCTCAGAAGATGAGCGATTTTTGTTCCTGCCTTTGAAAGTGACTTTGAAAGAAGAGTTGGAAGGTATCGACTACGAGATCGTAGAAAGGAAGGTAGAGGAAAGAGAGAAGGTAGATAGAGATTATACAGAGATAGTTCAAGTGCCCAAAGACTTGAGAGGGTATCTTCCCTCGAGTTACGACGTGATCGGCGATATAGCGATCATAAAACTGCCCGAAGAAGTTGAAAAGTACAAGAAGCAGATAGGCGAGGCGATCTTGAATACGCATCCCAACTTAGCTACCGTACTTGAAGACGAAGGTGTCTACGGGGAACTGCGTATCAGAGACGTGGATCACGTGGCGGGAGAAAAAAAGACGATCACCGTACACCGAGAATATGGGGCGGAATTAGAAGTGGACGTCGGCGAAGTCTACTTTTCTCCTCGTCTAGCAACCGAAAGGTGGCGAGTGGTGAAAAATGTAGAGGAGAACGAAGTGGTATTCGACATGTTCGCCGGTGTCGGACCTTATACCGTGTTGATAGGTAGAAACGTCGACGTGGAACATATACACAGCGTTGATATCAATCCTAAAGCTGTCGAGTATCTGAGGAAGAACGTCGAAAGGAACAATATAGAAGATATCGTGACCATTTACGAAGACGACGCTAAAAAGATAGCGCCCAAGATAAAGTGCGACAGGATAATAATGAACCTGCCGCACACATCTCAAAAATTTATACATCCCGCAGTTTCAGCACTGGAAGAAGAGGGCGTGATACACTATTACGAGATAGTTGAAGAGAGCGAAAGGGAAGATAGACTGGGTGAATTATTGAACGATATAAAGGACGAAGGTTTTGAAGTTAAAGTCAGGGAAAAAAGGGAGGTCCGGACGTATTCTGCCACACAGATACAGATGGCCTATGATATCGAATTGAAGAGGAAGGTATATTGATCTTTTAATCCTCGTACAGCATGAGTATGGTCTTACCTCTCACCTCGATCAGTTCGCCTATAGACCTTTTTTCTAATTTTTCGGCGGTTTTCTCCACGTCTTGAAGCGGGTCGTTTCTGTTCACCTGTATCTTGACCAATTCTCTTTTTTCAAGTTGTTTGTCCAGTTCGTCCAAAAACGATCCCGTCACGCCGTCCTTTCCTATATGTAGCGTCGCCTTCAAGTCTTGGCCCGTCTTTTTCGCTTTTTCTTTATCCATGACAGATCACTCTTCATCTTTACTATCTTTATATCCATACCGGTTTATGGTTCCACATTCGAAGCACCTGCTCACCAATAGACCGTTTTTGAGTCTGATACTGCAGGATCTACTCGGATGAAGGTAGGAGTAACAGTCCCTGCACACCCTCCTCTTGTATTCAGAAGGAAGAGATACGTTGTGTCTCATGCCTATCTTTCTAGCCAACTCTACGTACCTGTTAGCTCTTTTCAATTCATCGGCTAAAGCGGCTTTCTCCGCTTCTTCGAATAGTATCCTTATACGGTTTACAGCGATCTTCTTTTGCTTCCTTCTGCTCATCCGCCATGTCCTTTTCGAATGACGATATAAATCTTTCGTTACAGAAAGTTAGATTATCGTGTCAAAAATCCAAAATGTTTATAACTGAATTTGATATCTGTAATCTCAAGCCGGAAAAGAAAACTTGATGCGAGCGTGGTGTAGTTTGGTATCACCTAGCCTTGCCAAGGCTATAACCCGGGTTCAAATCCCGGTGCTCGCACTTTTTTAATCGGTCCTTAAGAAATATCTAGATATTTAGATGGCATATATTCCACCAGATACAGATCGCCTCTTTCGTAGAAGGTGATACCTTCTTTCCAAGCCTTCTCTGCATCGATCTGAAATATCACGGGCTCTAGATGATGTCTCTTTCCGACCCTGTAAGCTTCCTCCTTTGTCTTCGATAGATGTACGAACTGTCGGTTCTGGGACTTTATACCTTCCTCTGATATGGCTTCTGCAGAATCCGGTGAGGTGCCGTGATAAAGTTTTTTAGGTGGTGGTTGATGTAATTCTTCTTCAATTTCTACATCGATAGAGTGCCCGTACAGTGCTCTTATCTTGTAACCTTTGATCTCAAACCTCGTCTTATCGGAGTTCTCTATCAGATACTCGATGTCCTCTTTACCGGCCCAATAATGTTTCGTTTCGTTTAAAGCTTCAACAACTCTATTCAGATCAGCGAAGCCGTATTTATCTATGGAAAGGTCGGCTTCCTGCGGATCATGCCTCAATATGTATGAAAGGTACTTGCTCAGTCTTCTGTATTTAGGAGATGATGAAGACATGGTGAGCGTAGATAGAAAGGATGACCTATAAATATATGAGACTACATTACTTCATCATGGTAGCGAGAAAAGTAATTAAAAAAGCAGGAAATGTATATCTCCTTAAAACAAGGTGTGAACGATGAAATCATTAAGAGGCCCATTAAGGGGAGGTCAAAGGAGCAGGAATCCATTAGGTTATTTTTTAAGACGTATGATAAGAAAACTCATCGTCATCATAGTAGTAGTGATCGTAATTGCGACCTTGTATTTCATGGGATATATAGGCTAGATCCTGGTTCTTACCCATAACTATATAACACTGCAGTGTTAGGACTATATGAGATATAAAAATCAGGAGGTGAATTATACATGAAAGGAAAAGTTAAGTTTTATAACACCATGAAGAACTTTGGATTTATCGAACCTAATGAAGGTGATGATGACTTATTCGTTCACAGAAGCGATATAGAAGGTAATTATCTGAAAGAGGACGATGAAGTAGAGTTTGAATCGGAGCAGGGAGAAAGAGGCCCTAGAGCTGTTAACGTCAAGAAGCTCGATTAAGTAGATCTTTCTTACTTAAAAGCGGATAACAAAATTTTTTCTTTTTTTTTATTTTTTTACGGATTCAAGGTACAGAAAAAAAGTTCTACATCAAAACCCTTCACCAAACGAACTTTTCCTCTATTTAACTAAACGAAACGAATTCATCAGAAGGTTTTTCTATGTTCCTATTCTATATTTTGTAGGTTGGTATTTGATAGTGTTCTTGACCATCGTAGTAGATGATCAGACCCTAAGGATCGGAATGATTTATAGCCATTGACATAACTTTTTGATCTTATTGAGCAAAAATTTTCCGATCCAACTTTTAGCATAACTAGCTTTTTGAGCAAATAGACCATAATACTCTTCGATCACACTTTCAAACATATCTACTACAGATTCAATAAGAAGGGGTGATAATTCTCTTTTGATCAAATCTGAGAATGACCTGAAAGAGATCGTGAAATATTGGTTCAAAAAATTTAGCAGTAAATTGAGTTTCGCAAAAGGTTGGATTCAAAAATTCTATCCATTAATTATAGTGGAAGACAAGGACACTAAAAAAGCAAAGAAAAGTCGTGTCCTTGACTATAATAAATAGTTATAACCGTAACTATAGCTCAACATCTGAGAAAGTGGTTAAATATCCCTCTAATTTTAGAAAAGATGGTTGTTTTTGGACAAAGGTTGGGGTAAAAATTGGTTAAATATTCACCAACATCATCTACATCTAATCATAATTTGATAAGCATCTAATTGAGGACGTAATGCTACAGAATGGGAGGCTGTCAAAACTTTAGTGATATCATATATTTCAACAAACATGTGATCTCTACCTATAGTCAATGACCCGACTTTTTGTACTCACGAGGAATTAGATAAATTCCTCTTGGTCACAAAATGAATTTTGTTCCCACAAGGAATCAGACAAATTCC